>Ga0302275_10000052_pt1 | contig 124917 bp, 107 predicted proteins | sample III_Bog_N2_2_FD_200229 | JGI IMG/M metagenome (GOLD analysis project Ga0302275, IMG submission 200229) | Peat permafrost microbial communities from Stordalen Mire near Abisko, Sweden - III_Bog_N2_2 | ecosystem: Environmental > Terrestrial > Soil > Wetlands > Peat | place: Sweden: Abisko... | reverse complement strand
GACTCATCAAGGCTGCCCTCAGACGCCGGGCGGGCGCATCCGCGCCCCCTAGAGTCCACACACTGGGGCTTCGCGTCCACGAGGACGCGGGGCCGCCGTCGCGGCCCGAGGACCGGCGATGTGTCAGGATCAGGGCTCGTCGGTATCATAACCGCGGCCTCCGGGCTCGGGTTGGCGGAAAGGGCGGCGAAGGCGGCGGTCCCGTTACCGGGATCAAAGACAACGCCTGCGCCAGCCACGGCCACACGCCGCCCGATCGCAGCCACACCAAAAGCATCAGAACGATGCCATAGCCGAACAGCGTCAAACCCGGAACCGGATGGCCCAGCCGATGCGCCAGCCACGCCAAGCCCTGGTCCAAGGGAAGCAGGACAAAAGCACCGACAACCGGCCCTAAAACCGTGCCAAGCCCGCCGATTACCGCGCATAGAGCGATTTCCAGGGATTGACTGGCCGAAAACACGCTATCCGGCACCAAAGATCCCGAAGAAAACGCCAAAAATACCCCCGCCGGAGCGGTCAGGGCCGCCGAAATCGCCATGGCTGACAGGCGGGTTCGGAACACATTGACCCCGATCGCCGCCGCCATCATCGGATTATCCCGTGCTGCCCGCCAACGATATCCCAGGCCCGAGCGCGACAGCCCTTGGATGATGACCAGAACGGTCAGCGTCAACAACAGGATCAGGGAATAGGCCGATCCGAAGCCGTTGTTGTGTGGGTCGGAAGCCGGATGAGCCGCCGTGACCGGGGCGGACGACAGCAGCCACCCAAGCGCACCGCCCACACTCTCCAAATGATCGGCGGTGACCCGGCAGGCTTCGGCTCCGGTTAAGGTCAGGATGGCAAAGGACAATTCTGGCCGTTCGGTGCGCAGCGCCAATGCCCCCAGGATGGTTCCGATCAGCCCGACCAACGGCGTCACCAGAATGATCGCAATTCCGCAGCTCACGCCCCAATGCAGACACAACCCCGCCGCAAAATAAGCCCCCAGTCCGACGAAGAGGGTATGACCAAGGGATAGCGGCCCCGCGAAACCGGACACCACATTCCAGGCTTGGCCAACATAGGCCAGCCACAGGGTCGAGGCGACGACGGTCACGGTCTGGGGCTCGGCCCATTCGGGCAGTGTGACCAGACCCGACACGGCACCCAAGCCCAGCACACGGCCTTGCCATGTGGTGGCCGTCAGCACATCGTCACACAGGGCGATTGTCCCGCGCGCCAATCGTTCGGGTAGGCTTCCCAACCACCCCAACCCGTGGCCGAGTCCCCACGCCAACGCATCAACTCCGGTTTCGAACAGAATGGCGGCTCGTTCCCGCGCCAGCCCCCACAGATCGTCCTGCATTTCTCCTTGTGGATCGGGCTCCTGTGGATCATGCCGGCCTTCCAGGGCCGATGCCTCTTCAGGATCGGCAAGGCCCTGACGAGCGGGCTTCAGGGCGCGGACCCCCAAAACCAGAATCAAAAGCCCGTATCCAGCCAGACTTTGGAAGGCCGGTGCCCAAAAGGCCTCGGCCAAAGCCTCAACCATCCCGACCAGTAACCCGGCCACCAACACCCCGCCCGTGCTGTCAAAACCGCCGATCAGGGTGACAATCAAGACCGTCGCGAAACACTCGGGCATTAATTCGGGCCCAATGTCGATGATCTGGGTCAACAGACAGCCCGCCACCCCGGCCACCCCGGCGCCCAACCCAAAAACCACGGCTTGAAGCCATCCCAGATTCAAGCCTGCTACGCGGGCTCCGAACGGATTGTCGGCGCAAGCCCGAATGGCTTTGCCGGTGCGACTGATGTTGAAGAAAAGAAACAGGGCGATAATCCCCAGCACCGCCACCCAGGCCGCCCGAACCCGCAATCGGTCCAGCGAAAAGGGGCCGATCACCAGGGTATCGCCGACATAGGGCAGATGCAGGCCGCGTGGCGGGCCGCCGAAGAGCATCGCCAAGCCTCCCGCCAGCCCCAGCGTCAACCCGGCGAGCAGCAAGGACGGTGTCGGCTCGGGAACCGTCAGAACCCGATTCAGGATTAAGCGCTGAACCAGAATCCCAAAGACGAACAGCCCGGTCGCGTCCATCGGCAGCGCCCACAGCGGGTCGGTGCCATGGGTATTCGCCACCATCGCCGCCCCGTACATGCCAGCCACCATCAGGCCGCCATGGGCGAAATTGATCACACGCAAGGCGCCAAACACCATGGCCAACCCAACCGCCGCCAGCCCATAGACCAGCCCAGCCAAGGCGCCCGTGATCAGAATATTAAGGATGAATGCCAGAGACATCGGCCCGCATCGTCGCCAGAAACCCGCCGCATAAGAACCCGCCCCTGGCAGAACCGCAAGGGACTTTACGATGACGGGCTGGAAGACGGGGCCGGGATAGACCATCGAGCCTTGAGGGGAGCCCGGACAAGAGGCCCGTGCTCCCAGGACGCTCTCCTTATCCGCGAACCAAGGTCAAGGATTCCGGAAATGACCCACCCTTGAAGTCTGGTCGACCGGCTGGACCCTCGGCGCGTTTGGTGTAGCCGGCGAGGAACACCTGCCGGGCCAACTCCGGGGTTTGCTGAAGACTGACCTGATCTCCCAGGCACACATGCTCGCCATAACCGAAATGGAGGTAATGATAGGCCGGACGGTTGGGATCGAAGGCTTCGGGATTTTTGACCACGGTGGCGTCATGCATCGCCGAAGCGGTGGCGCACAACACAAGGCTGTTGGCGGGCAGAGTGGTTTCGCGCTCGGTCCCGGCGGCGATGGTGTAGGCCGCGACACTCTGGCGAACGATGAAGGGATTCATCGGCCAGAACCGTAGGGCCTCCCAGAACAGCCGGTCGAACGTGGCAAGATCATTGAGTTTCGCGGCGGTGATCGCTTGGGCTAACGGCCCCGGACGGTCGAGCAGAACGTCAATGGCCTGAACCGCCGCCGCCGAGGTGGTTTCAACCCCGCCCACCAGCAATCCCATGATGTTGCTCAAGAGCCGGGCTTGATCAAAGCCGATTGAAGGCGGGGTTTCCAAACGTAGCAGCCGGGACACAATGTCGTCAGCCTTGGGATCGCTGGCTACCCGTTGACGACGTCCAGGCAGAATGTTGTTCAAATAGATGAACATCTCTCGTCCGGCCTCGAGATTCGCCTGATGAATCGCCGGGTCATCGGTCAGATTATGGAACATGTCGTTTTGGGTGGCGTAGGACCAGCGCATCATGGTGGCGTCGTCCGGCCCCGAAAACCCGAAATAAGCCCCGGTCAGGCGCACAGGGACCAGCCGAGTCAACTGGCTGACAATCTCCAGCCGGCCATCCGAAGACGCTCCTTCGGCAATGGCGGTTTTGGCCAGGGCCGCAACCTGAGCCCGCACCCCGTCCATGTCCGATTGCTGGATCAGCGCCCGCAGGATCCCTTTATCGCGCTGGTTGTATACGGTACCATCTCGCGCCAGCATAAAGGGGCCTACCGAGGGGTCCATCTTGGGAGCATAGGGCCGAACGGTAAACACCAGATTGCGGGAGAGCGCCTCTTCCACATCGGCAAAGCGCGTCAACAACACAGGCCCCGGTGAAACCAGGATCGGGCGTTGGCTCCGCAATTCGGCGTACAGTTCCAACGGTTTGGTCGCCAACCAAGCATACAGCAGCTTGACCTGATTTTCAGGCGAAGCGGCGTCATAGGCCGGCAAAAAAGCAGACGTATCCAGGCTGGTGCTCATGGCATCCCTTTAAACAATGGCTGTTGACCCAGGACCGAGAGGCAGAAAAGCGAAAGGGTGCATACCGTTTTATGATACGGTTTTGGGATATAAAGTGTCGCGATATAATCGTATCGCGCTTATCATAATTCAAGTGATACTATCAAATCCTAAGATCAATAGCATAAGGATTACAATCGTATGCGATCTCTTGTTATTCCGATACTGCTAGCCTGCGGTATCGTCGACGGTTGCGCGCCAAGTTTGCCACCGGCCCCGCCGGTTAAACAGGTGCGTTGGCTTGATCAGAATTGGAATCCAAACGAGCGTCACTGGTTTCATCACGCGAGTCAGGGCACTTCAACCTTCCCGGTTCCGTACAAGTGGTTTGTTTCGCTGGAGCAACCGAAAATCTGGCTGTGGGGCGACGCCCCAATGCTGGTGGATGAAGAGTATCTCCGGCAATTCGGCTTCATCCCCAGCCCCCGTACCGTCGAGGGGCAGGCCAATCAGGGGAATGACGCTGGCGCCGGTTATCAGGCCGCCTATGGCCAAAAACCGGAAGACGCCAATCCCGATGCACTGCCGGTGGGCTTTGCCATCACCAAGGGCTACACGGATCCGACCACCGGCCAGCCGGTTCCCGATCAGTTGGGCCTAAGCTGCGCCGCCTGCCACACCGGCCATCTTGACTATAAGGGCACCAGCCTGCGCATCGACGGCGGTCCCGCCACCGTTGATCTGGGTAAGTTCCGCACCGTTTTGGGGTTGGCGCTGGCGTACACTGGTTACGTTCCGGGCCGCTTTGATCGTTTTGCCGAGCGGGTTTTGGGGCCGGATGCCACTCCGGCGGCAAAAGCCGACCTAAAGACGGCCTTTGACAGCCTGCTGGCCAAAGGCAAGCAAGTGTCGGACGCAGAAAAGCCCGTCACCGACACCAACGCCGAAGAAGGCTTTGGTCGACTCGATGCCCTGACCCGGATCGGCAACACCGTTTTTGCCGAAGACCTGATCGGAGCACCGGCCACTGGGTTCAATTGGCTGGATAATTTCGCGCCGATCGTCGCTCCGGTGAAATTCCCCCCCACCTGGGATATTTCTTGGTTCGACTGGGTCCAGTACGACGCTTCGATTCAACAGCCGATGATCCGCAATGCCGGCGAGGCCATGGGCGTCAATGCCAAGATCAACCTGACCAACCCCGATCGTCCACTCTATAGCTCGTCGGTCCAGACCGACAGCATCTTTCAGATGGAACAACAGATTGCGGGCCAATATCCGTTGCAGGCCGACGGCAAGCCCCCGGCTTTCAGCGGTCTCTTGTCGCCGAAATGGCCCGAGGACGTGTTGGGCAAGATTGATCCGGTCAAGCAGGCCAAGGGACACGCCCTCTATCAAGAGATATGTCAGGGCTGCCATCTGCCGCCGGTCAAGGATCCGGCCTTTTGGTCGCCGGCCTTGTGGACCACACCCAATCAGTATGGCCAAAGCTATCTTAAGCTGAAGACCATCGATCTTAAGGTCATTGGTACCGATCCTGGCCAAGCCGACATCCTGCCCAACCGTAAGGTTAAGCTGCCGGCTTATCTTGGGGTTGATCCTGCGACTTTGTGTAACGGCAAACCTGGACAGCCGGTCACCGAAACCCTGTTTGCCTTTGCGCTTGGCTATGCCGTCCAAAAGACCGTGGATACTTGGTATACCGAGCACAAAACTCCGCCAGCCACTCAAGCCCAAATGAACGGCTACCGCCCGAATTGCCTCCAAGCCAAGCCGTTCTACAAGGCCCGGCCTTTGGATGGAGCTTGGGCGATTCCGCCTTTCCTGCATAATGGCTCGGTCCCGACGCTCTATGACCTGCTGTCGCCGGTCGCGGAACGTCCCCAGGTCTTTTGTGTTGGCAACCGTGAGTACGACCCGATCAAGGTTGGTACGACCACAGAATGCGTCAGCGGCACCACCACCATTGACACCCGCATTGCTGGAAATCACAACACCGGCCATGAATTCCGCGACGCTCCTGGAACGGAAGGCGTGATCGGTCGTGCTCTTTCGGTGGATGAACGCTGGGCTTTGATCGAATACCTCAAGAGCCTGTAAGACCTCGGGCCTTGATGGTGACACATCAAGGTTGCCCTCAGACGCCGGGCGGGCGCATCCGCGCCCCCTAGAGTCCACATACTGGGGCTTCGCGTCCACGAGGACGCGGGGCCGCCGTCGCGGCCCGAGGACCGGCGATGTGTCATTGTTATGGGCCGCCGGTAACAACACACCCAAGGGGGCTTTGCCCCCTTGGCTTTCGCAGACCGGCACCCGCAAGGAGGCTATTGGCCTTTTGCGGGTGTGGGCGGAGCCTACGAAACCCTTAGCGCCGATCGAGCACCGTCTTCGATCCTGACGTCCGATTCAACACCGACGTCTGGTCCGACGTCTGGGGCTGGCTTTGGAACCAACGCACGGTGTCGGCAAGGCCGGCGGCCAGGGGGATGGCCGGCACGAAACCCAAATTTTGGGAGGCTTTGGCAATGTCGATCCGGCGAACCGGGATGGCCACGGGCTTGGTTGGGTCAAAGCGAATCTCGGCATTCTGGTGCCCGCTGGCCGCCAGAATCTGAGACACCAGAGCCCGAACGCTGATCGCCTCGCCGTAAGCGATATTGACCGGATCACATGTCCCGGCCTTTTCCAGAGCCAGCAAACAGCCTCGAGCGAAATCGGTGACATGCAGAAAGTCCCGCACCTCATCGCCGGTGCCCCACACCACAAAGGGGTTTTCCTTGGCGGCGGCGCGGCGGATCAAGGCCGGCACGACGTGGCTGGAGGCCAAGTCGAAACGATCGCGTGGCCCGTAAACGGCGCCAGGACGGACAATTACGGGCGAAAGAGACGAGCGTTGAGCAACAAATTCAGCCTGCCGTTCCAGATAACGGCGCATCCAACCATAGCCGTGATAAGCCGGATGAACCGGACCGTCCCAAAAGTCTTGTTCTCGCACCGGATGATCAAAGGCAGGATAGCCGGTACTGCTGCTGAAAATGACAATTCGTTTGACCCCGGCGGTCCAGGCTGCCCACAACAGATTGGCGGTGATGGCCAAAAGGTCAGACAACCCGGCCAGAATATCCTGAGGCCCGACCCCAGCGGCGCCAACCCCGCCAGCGGCATGGATCACGGTGTCAATCCCCTCCATGGCGCGCAAACAGGCGTCGCGTTGGAACAGATCGACCGGGCACAGCTCTAGCCGAGGGTCTTTGATCGGTGGCGGGCGCCGATGGACGGTGATCCGCACCTGAGCCCCTGCGGCCAGCAGAGCTTCGGCACAATGACTGCCGATAAAGCCGGTGCCGCCGGCCACAAGGCAGGAGCGGCCCGCGAAGAAAGCAGCGGAAGGTTGTGTGATCATGTTCTGGTCAACCTTATGGGCGCTAGGATCGGGTTAGAGAGTCTTGGTCGATTCTGCCCGGTGTCGTCTCACCGCGATCAGCAAAGGAAAGTAACCATGTCATACCCTCGAGCCTTGATGAGTCATACCGGCGAGCCCTGATACTGACACATCGTCGGTCCTCTGGCCGCAACGGCGCGGCCCCGCGTCCTCGTGGACGCGAAGCCCCAGTGTGTGGACTCTCGGGGGCGCGGATGCGCCCGCCCGGCGTCTGAGGGCAGCCTTGATGAGTCACCATCAAGGCCCGATGGTATTAGTCGGTCTGTTTGCCGGTATGATTGACTTCCGCCAGCCCCACGCGCACATTTGCCGAAGGTTTCCGGGACTGTGAAGGCTTCGGCGCGGGTTGTGGCAAGAGGGATGCGGTCATGGTCTACGAGTTGGCGGCCAGTTCTTGGGGGCCGGAGGAAGTCGACGCGCTGAATCAAGTCATCGCCGGCGACCGTTTTACCATGGGCGCGCGGGTTGCCGAGCTGGAACAGCGGTTTGCCGCGACTTTTGGCAAGCGCCACGGTGTGATGGTCAATTCTGGCTCCTCGGCCAATTTGATTTCGGTGGCGGCGCTCTTTTTCAAAAAAGATCGGCCCCTTCAGCGGGGCGACGAAGTGATTGTGCCGGCCATTTCGTGGGCCACCACCTATCATCCCCTTCAGCAATACGGCCTCAAGCTGCGCTTCGTCGATGTCGATTTGGAAACTCTAAATCTCGACACCCGTCAGTTGGAAGCGGCCCTGACTCCCCAGACCCGGATGATTGTGGCGGTCAGTATCCTGGGCAATCCGGCGGCCCTGGACGTCATTCGGGCCTTCGCGGATCGTCACGGGCTGTATTTCCTGGACGATAATTGCGAATCCATGGATGCCGAACTGCCAGATGGACGGAAAACCGGCACATTGGGCGACCTCAACACGTTCAGCTTCTTTTTTTCGCACCATATCTCGACCATGGAAGGTGGGATGGTGCTGACCGATGATCTGGAACTGTGCCATCTGCTGCGCGCCCTGCGAGCGCATGGCTGGACCCGCGACCTGCCGGCGGACAGTCCGTTATTCGAGCCGCGCGATGATGACTTTTTCGAAGCCTATCGCTTTATCCTGCCGGGCTATAATGTTCGCCCCCTGGAGATGGCCGGCGCGGTGGGGCTGGTCCAGTTAAGCAAGCTTCCGGGTTTTACCGCTCAAAGGCGCAAAAACTTGGCCCTGTTTCAGTCCCTGTTTGCGGGCGATGATCGGTTTATTATTCAACGGGAATATGGCAAAAGTTCCAGTTTTTGCTTTACCCTCATTTTGAATCCCGAACGGCAGCCGGATCGCAAACGGGTACTGGCCGCGCTGAAACAAGCCGAGATCGGCTATCGAATCATCACCGGCGGAAATTTTCTCCGCCATGACGTCATTCGCCATTATGATTATAGTCTTGTCGGTTCTATGACAAATGCTAATATTGCCCATGACTTTGGATTCTTTGTCGGGAACCATCCCTTTGATCTCACTCCGCAGATCGAACACCTGCGCGAGGTGCTGGATCAAGCATGTGCCTGAGCCTTCAATGTGGTCAAGAGCCCCTGTGGCCCTTGGAACCCGTGACTAGGGGACGTCAACAGCCTTGTCTCAGCGATCCGCCTTAGCCGCTCGCGGCGGCCTCATCATCGCGATCACCGTCGGCCTCGCCGTCTGTCTGACCGGCGTCTTGAGTGGTTTTAAATTCTCCAGCTTGCTGGGGCAGGCGGTGACGTCCCGCATGGAGGTCATGACCGGCACCGTGACCGCCGAGGCCGAGTTGGGCCTCACCTTGGGGTTGCCGCTGGCTAACCTCGTTGACCTGCAAGCCCTGGTCGAGCGACAGGCCGCCGACGATTCTCGTGTGGTCGCCCTGTCGATCTTCGATGAAACCGGGCAAACCCTGTTTTCGACACCCAAGGATGCGGTTGGCAGCGTCATCCCCCAGTCCTGGCGAACCGCCTGGCAAGGAGCCGGGACCGGGCATTGGATTGTGGTGTCCGGAGATCGCACCGTGGTCGGAACCATTCTGCATGGTCCCGACGGCGAAGCGGTCGGCGGGGTCGCCCTGGGCTATGTCAATAGCAGCCTGCACAAGAAGGTGCGTGGGGTCATCAAAAGTCTGATGCCCGAATGGATCATCCTGATCGCGGGGTCGGTGCTGGCGGCATTGCTGGCCGGGATTGCCACCATTCGGTTGACGGTGGGCGGTAGCAAGCCGTTAGCCGAGCGGGTCCGTCCCTTGGGGTTACGGCTGGCTGGCATCACCTTGGCGGTTCTGCTCTCGGCCTCGGCCATCACCGCCTGGAAGGCGTTGACGGCGTTCGAGCCGGTGATCCTCCCCGAAGTCACCCTGAAGGCGGCGGCAGTCGGTGGGACTCTGACCGGAGAGATCGAACGGGCCCTGCTGTATGACATTCCCCTCAACCGCCTGCCCGGCGTGGATACGGTCTTTGATACAACCTTGAAGGCCAATCCCGATATCGCCTATCTGACCTTGAGCGACCCATCCGGTCGTCGCTTGGCGGGGGCCGGAGTGGGCATGCCCGACGCGCTTTCCGAAGCGGCAACGGGTGCGGCGGCGGGGTCGTCCCAGGCTCCACCGGGGTATTTGGTGACACAACTCCCGATCACGGCGGGAACGAGCCTTCAGGGAACCCTGGATGTTGGCGTCGACCGATTGGTGGTCGCGCAGGTGGCGCGGGACTTGGCCCTTGATATTGGCTCGGTGCTGCTGGCTTCGGTGCTGATCGCCTTTGAGCTGGTGCTGGTGGTGGCGGCTCGGGCGGCCAATGCGGTGGGAACGGCGGCACGTTCTCGTCCGGGTTCGTCCGAGCCTGCCCAACCCACGGATTTGACGTTGATCCGTTTGCCCTTGTTTTTATTCTGTTTGTCCGAAGAGATATCGCGGCCATTCTTTCCGTCTTTCTCCCGAAGTTTCGCCGATGGCGTGCCGTGGTTGTCGCCGGATCTGGTGGTGAGTCTGCCGATTACCGTCTTCATGCTGGTGTGGGCGGTGTCTCAGCCTTTGGGGGCCTTGTGGTCGGAACGGATCGGTCGCCGCCGAGCCATTATCATTGGCGCCCTGTTTGCGGCCTTTGGGTTGGCCATGACTGCGATCGCGGCGACCCTGTATGATCTTTTGCTGTGGCGAACCCTGACCGCGCTGGGTTATGGCATGGTGTTGATTGCCGCCCAGGGGGCGGTGATCGACCAGACGGGGCCGCGCCAGCAAGCCACCGGATTGTCGTTAGTGATTGGTGGTCTTGTTGCTGCGGGCGTGTGTGGTCCGCTGATCGGCGGCATCATTGCCGATCAGGTTGGTTTCCGTCCGACCTTCCTGTTCGGAGCCGGGTTGGCATTGGCGGCGGCGGCTGTGGTGGCGCTGGTTCTGCCTCGGGCCACCGCGCCGGTCAAATCCGGCTCTGCGCCCTCATCCGCCGACTGGCCGGTGCTGATCCGGTTGGGATGTAACCCGCGATTCCTGGCTTTGACCTTGTTCAGTGCCATTCCGACCAAAATCGCCGCTACGGCCTTGTTATTTTATCTGGTGCCGCTGTTTTTGGGCACGGCCGGAGCGTCCAAGGCCGATATTGGCCGCATCCAAATGCTGTACTTTCTGACCTACATCCTGATTTCGCCCCTCGTGGCCTGGTTGGCCGACCGTTACGCCGCCGGTCGGGAGCTGGTGGCGTTTGGCGGCTTTGCCACTCTGTTAGCCGTCCTACCCTTGCTGATTTCCGATAGCCTGTGGGTTTCGGCTACGGCTATGGTTCTGTTTGGATTGGTGCAAACGCTGATCGGGGCTCCGCAATTGACCCTGGTCTTTCAGGTCTCAGAGCCAAGGGCAGACGGCTCTCGACCGGATGCGGTCCCGACTTTAGGAGTGTTCCGGCTGATTGAGCGGATCGGGGCTGCCGTCGGTCCCTTGATCGCGGTGATTCTGGCCATCACTCTGTCGTATCGGGAAGCAATCATCGCCATCGGCCTGTTGTGTAGCCTTTCGGCGCTGTTGTTCCTGATCGCTTTTCCCAAGGCGGCCCTGCCTCCTCCCTCGCTTCGGCCAACGGAGACCATGCCATGAGGACGCTCACCCGCCGTCGCGCGCTGGGTCTGGTCGGCGCTGCCGGTGCCGCTGGTCTGTTGCCAGGGGCCGCCGCTATGGCCGCCGCCCCCCCACCGCCCGCATCCGGGCCTTCGCCTTCGCCCAGCCCGGCATCGTCCCTTTTGCCCCGAGGCACCCAACCCTTCCATATCTATATGGTGTTGGGACGCGGTGAGGGCGAGAATGAGGCCGGATTCAAAGACTATCTGCATCGGCGGGGCATTCCAACCCGCTACACCATTCGTAATCCCCAAGGCGATTTGCGCCAAATGGCGGACATTCGGACCGATATTCATCAACAGCGGCCCGATCTGATCTACACCTATGGCACGCCTCAAACCCTGGGGATTGCTGGTCCGTATGATGCTCCGGCGTCGGATGGCTATATCACCGACATTCCAGTGGTGTTTACCTTCGTGGCTTCGCCGGTCGATGCCCGGATTGTTCGTGCCCTGGATCATCCTGGACGCAACGTCACCGGCACTATTCACATTGCGCCTATGACGGTTCAGTTTAATACGCTGTTGGCCTATCGAAAAATCAGCAAGCTTGGTGTTCTTTACAATCCAGCAGAGCATAATTCGGTGTTGGTGGTTGAAGAGTTGCGTCGGGAAGCTCCGCAGCATGGCGTGATTCTGTTGGAAGCGCCCGTGCCCTTGGGCACCAACGGGCAGCCCACGGCGGCCGTGATCCCGGACCTGATTCATAGTTTGGCGAAGCAGGGGGCCGAGATGCTTTATATCGGCCCGGATACCTTCGTAGCCGGTATCAATCGCGACGTTGTTGCGGCGACCGCGCTGGCCGACCGTTTACCGACTTTTTCGGTGACCGAAACCATCGTCCGCAAAAATGGTGCGCTGTTCGGTTTGACCAGCAGTGCCTCCGCCATTGGTCGCTTTACAGCCCTCAAGGCGGCCAAAATTCTGGTGGATGGCAAGAAGCCGGAGGACATTCCGGCTGAAACCTTGCAACGTTTCTCCATTCTTATCAATATGCCGACCGCACGGGCTCTGGAATTCTACCCACCCATGGGGTTATTAAATCTGGCTGAAGTGATCCATGATTAGGCAAAAGCCAGACTCTTTGATTTTTTCGTTATCTTCTGGTTTGGTGGCACGGGAACTCGGTCCCGATGATGCCGAGGCACTCCGGGCCTTGCGCCAGCATGTTCTGGAGACTCTCGAGAACCCGGATTATTATCGGGTTGAGGGAGAGACCGGCGATTGGATCACCGATCATTTCGCGGGACGTGGGGTGGTGATCGGCATCTTTGCCGAAAAGGCGCTGGTTGCTTATGGGGCGCTAGGCCTACCGGGGCCAGGCGAGCCCAACCGGGGTGCCGATTTGCCGTTGCCCCCCACCGAGTGGCCGTGGGTTGCTCATTTGACGTCGGTCATGGTCGCGCCGAGCCATCGCGGCTACGCTTTGCATCCGTGGCTCTTGGCACAACGCCTTAAAATCGGGGCCGAACGAGGGCGGCGGCATTTTCTGACCACGGTGTCGCCCCGCAATCACCCCAGTTGGGGCAATCTGGTTGCTCATGGCGTCTATATCAAACGCTTGATCCAAGTGGGTGATTTGGTGCGCTGCCTTGTTCACCGGGATACGGCGGAGACGGTTCGGTTCGAAGGGGCTGAAACCTGCCCCTGTTGGGATTTTGACCGTCAGCGGGCGCTCTTGGCTGACGGTCAATGGGTCTGGGGGAAGGACGAGGGATCCGATGGGCAGGCTTTGATGAGGTTTGGCCGACCCATTCCTCTTGAGACCGGCGAGCGATAACAATGACACAGGGCCGGTCCTCGGGTCGCGACGGCGGCCCCGCGCGCCCATGCGCGCGAAGCCAAGGGCGCGGATGCGCCCGCCCGGCGTCTGAGGGCAGCCTTGATAAGTCAACATCAAGGCTCGATGGTATGAGACCGACGATATGTCTTGTCGGGCGTTGTTTAAAGATTTTCGATGATCTGGGGGTTGACGGAGCCAAGGCGGCTTCCCAACTAGAGGGGCGTGGGCGGATGCCGAATGTCGGGTCCGTCCCAGGGATGCGAATGTTGGCGTGGCCTGAACGGCACGTCGCGGCCTGGGGTCCGGTGGGCACTCGGGGCACGCCAGAATGTCGCGCGTCAAGAGATCGCTCATGAGGAGGATCACTGTCATGCGTACCTACGATCTGTCGCCGCTGTTCCGCTCGACGGTTGGATTTGACCATCTGACTCGGGCCTTGGATGCGGCCTTACAGCTCAATGATAACACCCTGTCCTATCCGCCGTACAATATCGAAAAGATCGGCGAGGATGCGTATCGCATCTCGATGGCGGTGGCTGGTTTCAGTGCCGAAGACATTGAGATCGTGACCAACGAGGGTGTGCTGGTGGTCAAGGGCAAAGCCAAGCCCGAAGAGGAAGGGGCCACCTATTTGTATCGCGGGATTGCGGCCCGCGCTTTCGAGCGGCGCTTCCAGCTTGCCGATTACATTCGGGCCAATGGCGCTCGCCTCGAGAATGGCATGCTGTCGGTCGACCTCGTTCGCCAAGTGCCCGAGGCCCTGAAGCCCCGCCGCATCGACATCACCGCCGTTGGGACCGCCGATCGGGCCCGGCTGACGGAACAGAAAGCAGCGGCGTGACGACGTCCCATCGTTCGAGGGTCACGCCTTGCTGAGGTCGGCCTTCTTCTGAAGGTCAGCGTTCAGGCCCCATCGGCGGGAGTCCGCCGGTGGGGCCGATTCTTTGCTCCTCGCGTGTCGATCCAAGAGAGTACCAACCGCCGCCATCCCTTGATACACTGGGGCTGTGCCGGCTTTCCCTCCCCGCCACCGGCTGGCTTGTGCCTTGTTCGGATCGCTCCATGACGACCTTCCGTAGTTTGGTCTTCGTCCTTGCCTTGCTGGGCGGAGGTGTGTCTGTGGCCCGCGCCGAAACTGCTGGCGTTCAGCCCAGCGCGCTCCAATCGACCGCCCTTTCGGATGCTGAAGCCGCCGATGCCGCCTGGAACGGTCCCGGAGACCTGTACCGCATTATCGCCACCTCGACCGGCGTGCTGGCTGGGGCCGGGCTGATGAGCCTGTTCATTGATGGTTGGGTGCTCGACGCCTTCACCTCCAGCGGCGGCTTGTCGGCTCGAGAAGCCGTCGCGGTGGTTCGGGATCTGGAAAGCCAGGGGGGGATTGAAGCCGCAGCGATTCTCCTCGCCGGTCTCGCCGGCGGCCTCGTGGCTGACCATGTTTACGCTGATGCTGGCCATGTCCTGCCGGGTGCCCTTGAGTCCGCCCAAGCCACTCTTCAGCCGACCGTAAACGTGATGGGCGAAACGTGGTCTCGTAGCAGCGCGTGGTTGGGGGATCAGGTGGGTAACGCCAGCGATTGGGTCCAAGCCCGGTCTCGTGAAGTCTGGGATCAGTGGCAAATGTGGGGCAACCCAGCGGTAGAACCCGCCGGCGGCAATCGGTGAGGAGCCTAAGCCATGGTTGACAACACGAGGCCAACGGATCGAACCCGGATTGATGGCGTCCGGCCCGAAAGTCCAGGCGAACGCACCACGTCTATTCCTGCCCTGGGGGGCAGCGTCCCGGCCAATGCGCGATCGCGGCAACGCATTCCGACTATTCGCCAATTGGCGGCTTTGGTGGTGAATGGGATGTTAATGTTGCCGCGCAACTATCGCCGTGGCATGTTCCTGGATATTCTCGTCTAGGCCGGACCGCTGATCCTCGCTTGAGTCTACAAAACAGGTTCCCAAGCCTTTTTTTTCTTGTGAGACGACTTCACTTCGAATAAGCTGGTGAGGGTGGAAGAAAACCACCTTTTTCCAGAATGGAGCCAACGATGTCTGACATCACCCTTACCGCATCCGCCCGTACCGCTTTGACCTCATTGCAAGGTACGGCCAGCTTGATGAGCCGGACTCAGGGCCGGTTGACCAGCGGCTTGAAAGTGGCGAGCGCCATTGACGACGCGGTGTCCTTCTTCAAGGCTCAGGGCCTGAGTGACCGCGCCTCTGACTTCACGAATCGTAAATCCCAGATTGAGCAGGGTATTTCGTCGGTGACGGCGGCAGTCAACGGTACGACCATCGCTGGTAGCATCCTGAAGCAGATGCAAGGCTTGGTCAGTAGCGTGCGTACCGCCGACTCGAGCACGCGGGCGACCTTGACCAGCCAGTTTAACAACTTGGCGACCCAGCTCAACAGCGCCGAAGGCGACGCCAGCTACCAGGGCCTGAATCTGGTCAATAACAGCACCGCCTCATTGACCGTGTACTTCAACCAAGGTACCGGCGCGGCTCTGACCATTAACGCTCAGAACCTTAACACCTCGGTGTTGATGTCCTGCGCCAGCGCAGCGTCCAGCGGTGCTCTCAGCATCATGCTGTCGGGTGGTGGTATTGCCTCGGCAGCCGGCGGCTTCTCGATCCTATCGGACTCGACCTCGGCGGCGGCGGTTCTGAACAACCTGCAAGCCCAGCTCAGTTCGGCACAAAGCACGGTACGGGCGTCCGCGTCCCGCCTGGGTGGTAACGTTACGTTCCTGCAAACCCGCGCAGACTTCACGACCAACTACACCGGGACCATGACCACGGGTGCCAGCAAGATGACCCTGGCCGATCTCAACACCGAAGGTGCCAACCTGGTGGCGTTGCAGACCCGTCAGCAGATCGGTATTCAGTCCTTGAGCATCGCCGGTCAGCAGCAGCAGGCCATCCTGAGCTTGCTCCGGTAAGTATAGGGCGGTTTATTTTGCGATGGAGCGGGCGGAACGAAAGTTCCGCCCGCTTTTTTATGGGCGCCCTCAGACGCCGGGCGGGCGCATCCGCGCCCGCCCGGCGTCTGAGGGCGCTGCGGACGTGTCAACGTCCAAGGCCATTGGTATAAGGGTTTTTAACAGAGTGCATTGACATTGCGCAAACATGCTCATACATTACCGAAATGAGCAGATTAGTGACGATAGGTGAGGCGGCGGACGCCCTTGGAGTCTCGGTGCAGACGTTGCGCCGCTGGGAAGCCGAGGGGCGCCTTAAACCAGATGAACGGACATCGGGAGGCCAGCGGTTTGCCGATAGTTACTTAACCGGCAGCCAGCAGCGCCGATTGCTTAAGGTTTCCAAAGGAACCGCCAACGCGATTTGATCGGGCGCGTCGGCCACCAGCAACGCGTGGTCAGTATAGAGGGTTCCGGCGCGCACACCGATTACCCGATAGACCGTGTCGGCCCAACCAAAGGGATGAAAACGGTCGCCAATATGAATGGCTGCCATCCCGACGGGGATATTATGGGCTGGAATCGCCCGGCCTCGCCCAAAAGCGGGGTCACGATGATGGGGGCGTCGCCCTCTCGGGTCCATGCGTCGTGTGGTCATCGCCGGATACAACCATTGTAAAAGTGATACTTTCATTAATTTATAAGTTATTATTAGCTACGTCAAGGCAGAGACAGGTAATAAGCGTCGTTAACCATCAATAATACTATATTGGTTAACGTCTTTGCTTTATATTTGATGGGTTTACAAAAATTTTAAGATTAATTTTGAGGGCGCTCGTGCTCGCCAGCGTTTGCTCAAACGGGGTCACGGGATCGCCACGGTAAAAGGTTCGGGAGTTTCACCCCGGCACCAGCGGCGCCAAGCCTGCCGATAGGCGCTTTCGACCCGGCGGGCCAAGCCGGGAGCATCGGACAGAGGCGCGGCGGCCACCCGATCTCGTAACTCCGCTCGCAGCGACGTCAAACGCTCGGGATTCAAGGCCAGAGCCGCAGCGATCTCGAGAGAGGCCGCCGGACTCTCAGCCACCAGGGCCCCTAATCCCAAGGACTCCAAGAGACTGGCACCCACCCGCGCGGCGTGACGATCCCCTCGCACAGTCACCACCGGCACTCCCATCCACAGGGCTTCGCAGGTGGTGGTGGTGCCGTTATAGGGGAAAGGGTCTAGGGCGATATCCATGTGATGGTAGGTCTCGAGATGACTGGCGGTATCGGCCATCCAGCCCTGGGAGACAATCCGTTCGGCCCCAATGCCATGGCCAGCGAAAGCCGCCCACAAGGCGTGTTGCACGCTTGGACAGGAGAGTTGCCGGCTCTTCACCAACAAGCGGGCCGAGGGGAGCCGATGCAGCAAAGCGGCCCACTGTTCGATCACCTTTGTGTTGATCTTGTTGAGATTATTGAAGGAGCCGAAGGTTATAAAGCCCTGACGGAGAACCGGCGGCGGTTTAACATCGGGAGTCTGGGACGCTCGATAGCATAAAAAACTCGGCCCCAGTCGGATCAGGGCTTCGCACGAGAGCGGATCGGCACTCCCCACCGGATCGGTGACGATGTCCACCAAACGATAATCCATGGCCGATAAGCCGGTGGTGGCAGGATATCCGAGCCAGGTCATTTGCAGCGGGGCTGGTTTTCGGGCAAAAACCGGCAGCCGATTAAAGGCCGAATGACCGGCCAGATCTACCAGAATGTCGATCTCATCCGCATGGATTTGTGCCGCCAGGGCCTCGGTGTCGATCCCGACGGTTTCGCGCCAAACCGCCATCTGAGCCCGAAGCGTGACCGTAATCGCATCCGGGCGAGCGGTGTTGGAATAGCCATAGAGAACAACTTGGCTCCGATCATGGGCTTCAAGCAGCGGCAAGACGAAATGCCCGACCACATGATCTCGGAAATCACCGGAGACATAGCCAATCTTGAGCCGACGTTCGGGGTCTCGAGACTGGCGATGGGGGAGCTTCGCGCCTCTGGCCATCCGATCAAGCCGGACACCAAAAGCGCGATGCTCGGCTGTCAGTCGAGCCGCTGGAAACTCTGGAAGGTAATTTAGGGTCATCAATAGATTACTATGGGCCTCGGTGCACTCTGGCTGGTGTCTTAAAGCCCGGCGATATTCGGTCACCGCCTGATCAAGTTGCCCCAATTCTTGCAGCCCCTTGCCCAGCGTGTTCAAGGCTTCGACCAAATCGGGTTTGATCGCCAAAGCCTGTCGGACCCGCGCCACGGCTTCGTCAAACCGGCCCAAATCCAACAGGGCCGCACCCAGGTTATTCAAAGTTTCCGCATGATCGGGCCAGATGGCCAACACCCGCTCGAACGCCACCACCGCCGCCGCCGAGCGCCCTTGCGCCTGCAACACATTGCCCAAGTTATGGCGAGCGCCGGCATAGTCGGGCTTTAGCTCCAACGCCTGCCTATAGGACGCAGCGGCCTGATCCAGCCGCCCCCAGGCAAGCCAAGCATTGCCCAAGGTATTGAAATAAACCGGCTCTCGGTCATCGCAGGCGATGGCTTGATTCACCAGCGCCACCGCCTGCTCGGGCCGCCCGGTCTGAAGCGCCACCGCTCCCAGCCGATGCCGGCATTCGGCATAATCGGGCGCCACCACCAAAATCCGCTTGTACCAAGCCTCGGCCTCGGTCAAACGACCGGCCTCATGCAAGGCAACGGCCGTGCGGAAGGCTTCGCCAACGGTAGTCATGGAGACGTCCAAGAAACTGGCGTTGGCCGACTCTTCCCGCTTCTGAGCGGTAACGGATTTGGAGCCCGTCCGGGTTCCCCATTCCTCACCCCAATCCCCGCGCCTGAGGGTTGTCTAAGAACCAGCGATAGGTGGCGGCCAGTCCTTCGGCCAACGAGGTTTGTGGTTGCCACCCCAAGCCGGTGAGCAAGCCGATATCCAGCAATTTGCGAGGAGCGCCATCGGGCTTGCTGGGGTCAAACACGAATTCGCCGGTAAAGCCGATCACGTCGGCCATGAGCGCTGCAACCTCGCGAATGGTGACGTCGGTTCCACAACCGACATTGACATGACTTTCATCGGAATAGTTTTTCATCAGGAAGACCAGCGCATCGGCCAGGTCATCGCAGAATAAAAACTCTCGTTTGGGTTGGCCGCTGCCCCAAATTTCCACGCTTGGCTGGCCAAGAGTCTTGGCGCGGTGGATTTTGACCATTAAAGCCGGCAAGACATGACTGTTTTGGAGGTCGAAATAATCACCGATCCCGTACAGATTGGTCGGCATCGCCGAAATAAAATCACAGCCATATTGTCGCCGATAGGCTTGGCACAGCTTGATCCCGGCGATCTTGGCCACCGCATACCACTGATTGGTTGGCTCCAAAGGCCCTGTCAGCAGGGCTGGTTCGCTCATCGGCTGGGGGGCTTCGCGCGGATAAATGCATGACGACCCTAAAAACAGCAGCTTCTTCACCCCCAGGCGATGGGCAGCATGAATAATATTGGCTTCAATCATCAAATTATCATAGATGAATTCAGCCGGACGCGAATTGTTGGCATGAATACCGCCAACCGTTGCCGCCGCGACAAAAATCATCTCGGGTTTGGCGGTTGCCATCCAGTCTTCGACTTCGCTTTGACGGCGCAAATCGACATCCTGACGACCGGCGGTCAAAATCTCGCAGGGCTCCAGAGCCAATCGCCGGCAGATCGCCGCTCCGACCATGCCGCGATGACCGGCAACCCAAACCCGCCGTCCGGCCAGCGAAGTGGTGCCTTGTGATGTTTCCGTGGGTGCCATGAGGGGCTCTGTTCATAATAAGGTTGGAGCTGGCGGCGACCGGGGATGACCCCGCGAGAGCGGCCGGGTCAGGGACCAAGCCTCTGGTCGCCGGAAGCGAATGCCGGTACGATAGCGCGCCCGCCTGCTATCGTCCATGTTCCCCGCGCCAGAAAAGCTTACACATGCCGGACACCGTTACGATATCTCCCGCGCTTCAGCCCCGAGCAGAATGGTTACGGCAGCGGATCGCCAGCGAAGCCGGGCGAACCGCGAATACCGTGCTGGGGCGGACTCGCAGGCTTGGCCGGCTGCATGTGCTGAAGGATCCTGGGATCACCATCGTCCTGAAGGCGGTGGGCCTGCATGCTCGAGCCCTGGCCAACGCACAGAACCTACAGCTCCGAACGCTGGAGCTGACCTTTCCAACTTTGCCTGCCGCTTTTGACGGCTACACTCTGATGCATTTGTCCGATCCTCATGTCGGCACCATTGAAGGACTGGTCGAGCGAGCGGCGGCACTGATAAAACAGCATCCGGTGGATTTGGCGGTTCTGACCGGAGACATTCAAACCTTTGGGCGGCCTAAGGTTTCCGAGGCGGTTCGACGGCTTCAGCCGATGCTGGCCGCCCTTCAAAGTCGGGATGGCGTCGTCGCCGTGCTGGGCAACCATGACAGTCATGATCTGGCCGAAGCCCTGGAGCAGGCGAATGTTCGAGTTCTGGTGAACCAGCAGGCCGTGATCACGCGCGGCGCGGCTCGCCTGACCCTGGTCGGCACCGATGATGTGCGCTATTTCTACACCGAAGAGGCCGTTCGGCTGTTGGAGGTTCCGCCATCCGGTTTTGCGATTGCGTTGGTTCATAGTCCGGAATTGGCCGATGTGGCGGCACAAGCCGGCTATGCTCTGTATTTGACCGGGCACACTCACGGCGGCCAAATTGCCTTGCCCGGCGGATGGCCGTTGATCACCTCGACCCGGCGATTGCGGCGACTGTCAGCAGGGCTCTGGTGGATGGGGGCGATGCAGGGGTATACCTCGTCCGGCATCGGCACTGGGCCGGTGACGGCGCGCTTCAACTGTCCTCCGGAAATTGCCCTCATTCGCCTTCGCTGCACCGGGGCATAATGTCGGGGGCCGCTCCCCCGGTCATCGACGATTTGACCAGAACGATCACGCAGGCATGACCATGGCTAGCCGTAGCAAGAACAAAGACATTCAAGAGATCGATATAACCCCATTCGAGCATGATAAATTGGATCATGCCCTCGCCATGTTGATCGCCGCTATCGGAGATCAACCCGATAAAGAGCAAATTGATAAAATCATCGAAGATTTCATCTTTGATTTCGATACGTGCTTTCGCCATCAAGAACACGTCATGGCCCAGGCCGCATATCGATTGCTGGTATCCCACAGCAATGATCATAGCCGAATCATGGACCTGTTAAGCAGCTTGCGTTATGCAAACATGGTCGAAATCATGCCGTGGGATGAAATTCGGCGTGCGATTCAGAATGCTTACCATCGCCATGCCGAGCTGTTTGATGATGTTTTTGCCGATTATATTCGCCTGCGAAAGGCTCTGGCCGGTCAACTGACGTAGCCGTATCGAGCCGTGATCATGACACGCCGCCGGTCCTGGGGCCGTGACTGCGGCTTTGTGCGTCTGTGCGCGTGAAGCCAAGGGTTGCGGAGGGCGTCATCCACGGAAGGCCAGGCGGGATTCGGCGATGGTGTTTATTGTGGATGGTCAGTGTGCCGCATGTCATTTTTTACAACCTGCCCGTTTTGTGATGGTTCATTGATTTCGTGGTGGTTGCGCCCATCCTTTTCGAAATGCCGCGTCTGTCGTCTTGTGCTGCGCAATCCCAGCCCCGAGCCAGAGCCATTGGCCGAACATTACGCGGAAAGTTGGTCTGATCCCGACGCACATCTCAATGAAACTGGCGGCATGGATTTCGGTCTAGCCACTCAATATACGCGGGACTTACTCAAAAGCCTGGGTCTCAGCGATGCCGTCGGGTTGCGTATTCTTGATTTTGGGGCCGGTCGGGGCTTTTTGATGTCGGCTTTGGCAGCGGCTGGCGCGACCGTCTGGGGGATTGAGCCCTACGGCTTTGATGGTCTGCGCGCCCAAGGCCAAACGGTGTTTCGAACGCTCGAAGCATTGCCTCCCGGTCTGGCCTTCGACGGAATCGTGAGCATGGATGTCCTGGAGCATCTGTATCAGCCATGGCACAGCATCGCAGCCTTGGCGCGCTTGCTGGTGCCCGGTGGCTGGCTCTGTCTGTCCACCCCCAATCCTCGGGGACTGAACGCCCGCTTGATGCAGAGCCGATGGCGGGAGACGCACAACCAGGGACACCTTATGTTTATGGAAGAATATTGCCTGATGATGATGCTGAAGCAGGCCAATCTGTCGAGAGGCAAGGGGGTGCGCTGGTCGATCCGTCACCAAAACAGTCTGGTTCGGCATGGTGTTCAGCGCCTTCTGGAGCGCGTTGGTTTGGGGGGGACGGTGCGCGTGATCGCCGTGGGGGGTGATAGCGGCGTGCCCTAAGACCATCGGGCCTTGATGGTGACTCATCAAGGCTGCCCTCAGACGCCGGGCGGGCGCATCCGCGCCCTTGGCTTCGCGTCCACGAGGACGCGGGGCCGCCGTCGCGGCCCGATACCGGCGATGTGTCAGTATCAGGGCTCGCCGGTATAAGACCCCAATGGGCCTTGGACGTTGACACGTCGGCAGCGCCCTCAGACGCCGGGCGGGCGCATCCGCGCCCTTGGCTTCGCGTCCTCGTGCGCCCGCCCGGCATGTGAGGGTAGCCTCGATGGGCTAACATCAAGGCTCGATGGTATCCGTTCTATCCCACGGCTAAAAAGGAACCGAACATGGGCGAAACCGAAGGCTCCGTGGTTTTATATATTGCTGGCGCGGGAGGATTCGGTCGGGAAGTGGCCAGCTATGCCGCCGAGATCATCGCTGCCGGACGCTGGCAGGCGCGGTTGGGCGGTTTTCTGGACGATACGGGCGCCAATCCGGCATTTTTTGGCTGTTCCTTGCCGGTCATTAACACTATTAATGGTTGGCGCCCCAAGCCTGAAGACCGTGTGGTGGTGGCTGTTGGAGAGCCGGCAGCCCGCCGACAGGTGACTGACCGATTGATACAATCAGGGGCTCGTTTTGCGACGCTGATTCATCCCACCGCCTGGGTCGCGGCACAAGCTCGCGTGGGCCAGGGCTGCATCATCGCGCCGCTGGCGGCGGTGGCGCCCTATGCCGAGATCGGCGATCATGCGGTGATTAATGTTCATGCTGGAATTGGTCACGACGTCCGATTGGGCGCCTATTCGGTGGTGGCCCCTCAAGCGGTGCTGAACGGCTTTGTTACAACGGCGGAGGAGGTGCTGGTCGGCTCCAGTGCCGTGATCACGGCCCGCCTGAGCGTGGGGACGGGCGCCAAAATTTCTGCGGGTTCGGTGGTTTACAGCGACGTGCCCGCCCACGCCACCGCCCACGGCAACCCCGCCCGTATGGCTAGGCTACCGTAAACCGGAGGCGCCCCCAGGGAGAGCCCGAGGACCGGCGGTGTGCCAGTATCAGGGCTCGCCGGTATCATACCGGCGAGCTATAACGATGACACACTGCCGGTATCGGGCCGCGACGACGGCCCCGCGCGCCCATGCGCGCGAAGCCAAGGGCGCGGATGCGCCCGCCCGGCGCCTGAGGGCAGCCTTGATGAGTCAACATCAAGGCTCGAGGGTGACGCGTTTGTGACCGGGAAGGCTGGCTTTGGGGCGCGCCTCACCTCCCTTGCCGTTGTTGCTGGAAACCGTCACGCCGTTGAGCGATAATCGCCCCACGGTATGGTTCCGGTCGCCGCCGTGGCAAGAATTCCCGGCGGAATCGGGGGCTGTGGCAGCGTCCATCCGGGATGCGGTCTGCTCGCACACCAAGCCAAGGGAGCCTGTTCGGAGGCGGTAGAATGAAAGTCTTCGTCAAGGGCCTGAATACCTGCCCACAACGTAATCAAAAGCTGCAACAGTATCTAGCCTTTTTGCGGGAGAATGGGCACCAAATTCTCGAGACGCCTGAAGGCTGCGATCGTCTGCTGGTGTGGACATGCGGCTTTCGGGCCGATGTTCGGGACAATACGTTGCGCCAAGTGGCGGCTTATGGGGAAAACCACCCTGGTCGGGTGATGGCCACCGGCTGCTTGCCTCGGATTGCGCCTCAGGCTTTGGCGGCCTCCTGTGACGGCGAGATTTTCGCCTGGACCGACGAGACAGAGGTGCTGGAGACGCAGTTCCGCACCAATGGCCCGTCTTTGGCCGAGACCGAGCGGATTTATACCAAACCCGCCCTTTGCGCCGATGCCAGCCAATTCCGTCGCGATCACCCGGACAGCGACGTCATTTTTCATGACCAGTTTCTTCAGGTGATGGTCGCCGAGGGCTGCCCCTTCCGCTGCACCTATTGTTCCGAGCGCCTGGCTTTCCCGGAGTTTCGGAGCTTTCCCGAGACGGATCTGGTCGCTGCGGTCACCGCCCGAATGCGTGAAACCGGCCAGAAGGATGTGATCCTGATTGCCGATTGCCTGGGAGAATATGGCCGCGATAACGGTTCCAGTTTGGTGGCGCTGGTCCGTCGCCTAGCCGCCGCCGTACCGGAGATCCGGGTCAGTTTCAGCAATTTCCATCCCCGGCATTTCATCGAGGCGTTGGAGGATTACACCGCTCTGATTCAAGAAGAGCGCATTCGTCATTTGAACCTGCCGATTCAATCGGCTTCTGATCGGATTTTACATCTGATGGCGCGATCTTACACGCGGGCCGAATTGACATCGGCCTTTGATCGTTTGAACCAATTGGGCTTTACCGGGTTTGACACCCATGTCATCGTCGGATTTCCCAGCGAAACCGATGCTGAATTTGAGGAAACCGTGGCGTTTTTACTCCATCATCGGCCTCGGCATGTTTTGCTCAGTTGGTTCATGGGCTGTGAGGACGCCCCTGCGGCGCGCTTGCCGGACCCGATCCCGCCCGATGTCATGGCCCGGCGCTGCGAAGAGGCCGAAGCCCGCCTTCTCGCCGCCGGGATTCTCTGCAACAAAGAGGGCGGAGACATGATTCAAGAGCGGTTGCGACGGCTGAACCGGGTCGGTGGTCCATGAGTTTCAACGCCCAACTCCCATCCATCAGCCCGGCCAAGGCGGCGCCCGATGTGGCGGCGCTTCGGCTCGCCGCCCGGCGGGTTCGGGCAACCTGTATCCAGATGGCCCACGACGCCAAACATGGTCATCTCAAGTCGGCCCTCAGTTGCATCGATATCCTGGTGGCGCTGTACGGCGGCTTTCTTTCTGTAACCCCGGACCATCCACGCGATCCCGGACGGGATCGGCTGTTGTTCAGCAAAGGTCACGCTGTCACCGCTCTGTACGCCGTTCAAGCCCTGTATGGCTACATCCCGCCGGCGGAATTGGATGATTACTGCCGAACGGGTCACCGCTTGCCTGACCATCCCTGTCGCCACGCGCTGCCATTGTTGGAAATGTCCTCGGGCAGCTTGGGCTATGGGTTGGGGATCGGAACGGGAATGATGCACGCCATGATGCTGGACGGCAAGCCGGGCCGGGTGGTGGCTGTCTTGAGCGATGGCGAATGCAACGAGGGCAGTGTGTGGGAAGCGGCGATGTTCGCCGCCGCCCACAGCCAAAACCGCCTGCTGGCGATTATTGACTATAACGGCCTTCAGGCGGTCGGACGCAGCGCCGAGTTGATGGCTCCTACTGAAATTGCCGAGAAATTCCAGGGCTTTGGCTGGGAAGCCCGGACCATTGACGGCAATGATCTTGAGCATGTGACGGCGACGTTGGCGGACGTCCCCTTTTCTTCGGATCGTCCGTCGGCTTTGATTGCCCGAACCCGCAGTGGAGCCGGGGTTAGCTTTATGGAAAACGATCTGGCCTGGCACTATCGCGCACCGTCCGCCGAGGATTTGGCCAACGCCCTGGCGGAACTGGGAGTGGCGCCGCTGCATCGGGAGCGACGGCCATGAGGCGGGCTTTTTCCGAAACGCTGATCCGGCTTGGCCATGACGATCCGAAAGTCATTTTCCTAACCGGCGACCTCGGCTATCAAGTTTTTGACGGGTTCCGCGAAGCCTTCCCCAACCGCTATTTGAATGTCGGCGTCGCCGAGGCGCAGTTGGTCAATTGTGCCGCCGGGCTGGCGCTGGAAGGCTGGCGACCGCTGATTTACTCTATCGCCTCCTTTCTCACCGGGCGGGCCTTTGAGCAAATCCGTTTGGCCTTGGGATATCACCGGCTGCCGGTGGTGGTGGTGGGCGCAGGAGGCGGATATTCCTACGCCCAAAGCGGCGTCACCCATCATGCTCAAGAAGATTTGGCCTTGATGGGCCTGATTCCCGGCTTGACCGTCACCTGTCCCGGCGGTCCCGACGAGATCAGCGCCCTGTTGCCTCAATTGACCCGGCTGGATGGCCCCAGCTATCTGCGGGTTGGGCGTTTTGGCGAGCCGGCGGTACCGGGGTCCGCCCCGATCCTCGTCGGCCAAGGCCGGCTGGTCTGTCCGGGAGACCGGGTGGCCTTCCTGACCACCGGCGCCGCTGTCATCCCGGCGACACAGGCCGCCGAGCGTTTGGCTGCCGATGGGCGCGCCACAGCGGTTTGCCACTTTCACACTCTGCGCCCGTTTGACGAGCGCCTGCTAGCCGAGGTGGCGGGCCGGGCCGACATTCTGATTGTGGCCGAAGACCATGGTCTTCGGGGGGGCTTGCGGGATGTGGTGAGCCGATGGCTGGTCACGGCGGCCCATCACGCCGTCCGCAGCCGGTTACGTCTGATCGGGGTGGGGCCGGGCGAAACCCTGATCCTTGGCAATCCATCCCTTGACGAGGTGATGCGCCGATGCGGCTTGACCCCCGAGGCGCTTACCGAAACGGGCCGCGAGGCCTGGAGCACTCTGCCCAACCGTTAAGACCGGGCGCTCTCCAAGCCCCCACGATAAAAGGCCCGCCCGATGCCCCCTTTGCCTTCCTCGATCCTAACCTTTGGCCCGGCAGGAGAAACCGACCGACGGCAGCAGTTTATTGATCTGATGCGGGCCTGCCCGATTCCAGATCGCGAATTGCCGCTGAATATGGGCCTGTTTCTGACACCGCAAACGCTCTCTCGGATCTTGTTCATGGATTTTCTCTACCAGAAGATATTGGAGGTCCAAGGTGTGGTGATGGAATTTGGCTGTCGCTGGGGACAAAATGTTTCACTGTTGACCGCCCTACGTGGCATTTACGAGCCCTTTAACCGGCTGCGGACCGTGGTCGCCTTCGATAGCTTCGAAGGCTTTCCTTCGGTGGATGTGCGGGACGGCGAGAAGCTGAACCAAGGCGGTTATGCCACCACTGCTGGCTACGAACATTATCTTGATCAAATTCTCAAACACCAGGAACAAGAAGCTCCGCTGGACCATCTTCGCAAGTATCAGATTGTTAAAGGCGATATCTGCCAAACATTGCCGGCCTATCTTGAAGCTCATCCCGAGACCATGATTGCCTTGGCTTATTTCGATCTTGACCTCTACGCGCCAACCCGCGACAGCCTGCGAGCCATTCGTGACCGTATCACACGCGGCACGGTGCTGGGATTCGATGAACTGAATGACCCGGTGACGCCTGGCGAAACTTTGGCCTTGAAAGAAGTCTTGGGTTTGGATCGCTATGCCGTTCGGCGCTATCGCTATAGCGCCCGCACGTCTTATTTGATCGTGGAGTAGAAAGATATTCCGGGCTAGGTCGACGCGCTATGGGTTTTTAGCAGGATTGACCCGTCCCCCCCAAGGGCTTTGCCCTTGACCCACCAAAGGCCAGCGGCCTTTGGAAACCGGAACGTCATGGAATCCTGGGCCGCCTCGGCCCTGGTGGGGGCAATCAAAGCCCCTGATTGGCGATTTTGGTTGGCATGACGGCCTATTCGGCCAATATCGCTGATATCTTACCTAGCCGGGACGCCCATCGATGCCTTCTTCTGCGCTGACCATCGGCCTGGTTCAGATTAACAACAGCTTTTCGGGGCAAAGCTATTTGCCTTATGCTGTGGCGTGTCTTGAGGGTTATGTTCGCCATCATAGCCTGAATCCCGATCGCTATCGATTTCTATTACCCATTTATCGGCGTCTTCCTTGTCGGGATGCGGTAGCGCATTTGCTGGATGCCGACGTCGTGGGGTTTAGTGTTTATGTTTGGAACGCTCGCCTCTCCCTAGAGATCGCTCGTCGATTGAAAGAAATTAAACCAGAGATTTTGATTCTGTTCGGCGGCCCTCATGTTCCCGACCATACTGAGGCGTTTCTACGCGAAAATCCGTTCATCGATCTGGCGGTCAATGGTGAAGGCGAGGCGGTGTTCCTAGCCGTGCTGGAACGCCTGCCTGACCGTCATTGGGGCGCGCTCAAGGGACTGAGTTTCTTGGATCCCGACGGTCGTTTTGTCCAAACGCCCCGCGCGCCGCGCCTTCAAGACCTAGCCGCCTTGCCCTCGCCCTATCTGAACGATATTTTTGCCCCGTTGATGCGGGCGTTTCCCGATGAAAGCTGGATTGGCTTGTGGGAAACCAACCGGGGCTGCCCATTTCAATGCACCTATTGCGATTGGGGATCGGCGACCGCAGCAAAATTAGGAAAGTTTGAATTGGATCGTCTGCGAAACGAAGTGGATTGGTTCTCACGTCATCATTTAGAATTTATATTTTGTTGTGACGCTAATTTCGGCATTCTCCCCCGAGATATTGAGCTAGCCGACTATGTGGCCAAGGCTAAACGGGAAAGCGGCTATCCTCGGGCGTTGTCGGTTCAAAACACTAAAAACGCCACCGAGCGGGCCTATCGCACTCAGAAAATCCTGTCCGATGCCGGCTTGAGCAAGGGCGTGGCACTCTCGATGCAATCGCTCAACCCCCTCGCTCTTAAGAATATTAAACGAGATAATATCTCATTAGAAACATATTTAGAATTGCAAAGGCGTTTTACGAAAGATCAAGTTGATACATTTTCTGATCTAATCCTGGGTTTGCCCGGTGAGACCTATGATTCCTTTGTCGATGGGATTGATTCTCTGATCACATCAGGCCAGCATAACCGAATTCAATTCAACGACCTCTCGATCCTGCCCAATGCCGAGATGGCCAATCCCGACTATATCCGTGATCACGGTTTGGTCACGGTGACCAGCGAGATCATTAACATTCATGGGGCACGGGTCGAGGTTGACGACGATGTTCCAGAAATCCAGCACTTGGTGATTGCCACGCGAACCATGCCCGCCGAAGACTGGCGGCGGACCCGAGCGGTTGGTTGGATGACCGCTTTCTTGCATTTCGATAAACTTTTCCAAATTCCCCTGATCTTGGTTCATGAATTGCTGGGCCGATCTTTTCGTTCGATGATCGAAGCCTTTATGGAGGTTTCTGCCGATGATTATCCTCTATTGGCGGAAATGCGGGATTTCTTTTTAGAACAAGCCCTTCTGATTCAGCAGGGCGGCCCGGAATATGTTTTCTCGGAGCCCTGGTTGGGAATTTACTGGCCGGCGGATGAATATATGTTTATCCAACTTACCGCCAGTGGTCGGCTTGATAATTTTTATCAAGAAAGCCGGCGCTTGATCTTTCATCTTATTTCAAGCGACGAGCCAAGACGCGACCTTACCGTACCAAGAGCGGCCTTGGACGATGGGATTAACCTGAATCAAGCCTTAATCAAACAGCCTTTTGTCTCAAATGATCTGGTTTTAACCTTAGGATATGATATTCCGCGTTTTTGGAATGGCATTCGCCAAGGCACGACATCAGCACTCAATCCAGGGCCGGTCACAGTCAAAATCGACCGCTCAACTGTCCGTTACGACCGCTTGACCGACTGGTGCCGCGAAGTGGTGTGGTGGGGCAATAAAAAAGGGGCCTATCTTTATACAAATCAGCAGATTGAGCCGCAATTGGCGGGTCATTTCTGATCCCGAAATCTGGGCACAGCGATTCATGGGCGGTAATGGACAGTAGCGGAAGCACCATAGATCAGGCAGAATAACAAAGCCTGAACATCGGTTCCGGCAACTTTGCGAGAGGCGCTGACCATGTCTATCATCGTGAATCATGACGGTTCGTTCCATGACGTTACCCAGGCCGCCATTCGCCACGCGTTCAGTGCCGCGTTGGAACCTCTTGCGGACGGTCTCTCAGGGCCAGAAGCACGGTTCAAGGTTTATAAAGAGACGCTCGCTCAGTTTTCATCCCCTTCCGAACCTCGTGCACAGGTCTTTATCAGTAACGATTTGTCCGACCTCTATCCCGAATATAACTTCCCCGAGCCTGGTACTGGATTATCAATCATGCAGTATTTTGACGGTATGGGAACCATGCTTTATCTCATCAAGAGCGAAGCCGGTTGAGATGGGAGGTCCAAGGCAGCGTCCTGTACGGTCCCTGGCGTTTGGACTTGACCGGAACAAGACCCAATCCCTACACCAAGGCGGACTGGCCAGCGGATCCGCCGGGTCTTCGGTTGGCTCCGGGCTCTCACAACGTAAAGACAGCGGTCACAATGTGCGGCATTACCGGCTTTTCGGCACGCGATGGCGGCGATGCCGAGCGTTTGACGCGAACCGTTGCCGATATGGCGGCCTGTCTTGGCCACCGAGGCCCCGATGCTCAAGGGGTGTGGGTAGACGCCGAAGCCGGGGTGGCGTTTGGCCATCGTCGTCTGGCGATTGTTGACCTCAGTCCGGCGGGCGCCCAGCCGATGGTTTCGCGCTGCGGCGGGTTTGTGCTGGCCTATAATGGCGAGCTGTACAACGCGCCCGAGCTGGCCCAGACCCTGGATGCCGATGGACTGGCCCGGCGCGGCCATTCCGACACCGAAGTGCTGCTGGAATGGTGCGCCCATTACGGCGTCCGGTCTTTTTTGGAGCGAGCCGAAGGCATGTTTGCCTTTGCGCTCTGGGACCGGGCCGCTCGCCGCCTGACTCTGGCCCGCGACCGCATGGGGATCAAGCCGCTCTATTGGGGATATTGGCCGGGAACTCTGGTCTTCGGCTCGGAACTCAAGGCCTTGCGCCGCCATGATGGTTGGCGGCCCGAGATCGACCGCTCGGCACTGACAGCCTATCTGCGCTTCGGCTATGTCCCGGCGCCCCGAAGTATCTATCGCGGCGTGTGCAAACTGGAACCGGGCTGCGTCCTGACCTTTGCCCCTGAAACCGGCGAGCCTCCGGCACTCGAGGCTTACTGGAACCTGCGGGCGGTGGCGCGGGCCGGTCTGGCCGACCCCTTTACCGGCAGTCCCGACGAGGCCGTAACCGAGCTGGAGCAGGTGTTGAGCCGGGCGGTCCGTGGCGAGATGATCGCCGATGTGCCGTTGGGCTGTTTCCTGTCGGGCGGGATCGATTCCTCGACGGTGGCGGCGCTCATGCAGACCCAAAGCCCCCGCCCCATCCGCACCTTCAGCATCGGCTTTGCCGCTGCTGGCTATGACGAAGCCACCGCCGCCAGGCACATTGCAGCGCATTTGGGTGCCGAGCATACCGAATTTCAGGTAGATCCGGCTACCGCCCTAGATGTGGTGCCGTATTTGCCCGAATGGTACGATGAGCCCTTCGCGGACTCCTCGCAGATTCCCACCCATATGGTGGCGAAACTGGCCCGACAGCATGTCACCGTGGCGCTGTCCGGGGATGGCGGCGACGAGTTGTTTGCCGGATACACTCGTTACGTGTGGGCAGATCGACTGTGGCGACGGTTACGCGCAGTCCCAATGCCGTTGCGCCGGATCCTGGCCGCCACACTGGCCGGAATGTCCGGGCCGGTTCCCGGCGCCCTGGCCGGGGCGGCCTTTGCCTTGATCCCCATGGGTCTTCGGCCCAGCCACCCCGCCGACAAGCTGCGGAAATTAGCGGGCATCGTCGATGCCGAAAGCCCCGATGCCCTCTTTCGTCGCCTGGTCAGTGTTTGGCCAGAGCCGGAACAACTGGTGCCGGGAGCGATCGAGGCGCGCGGCCTGCTGTGGGATGAAGGCGTGGCCCAGGATGTTCCCGACTTCACCCAGCGCATGCAACTGGTGGACAGCCTCACCTATTTACCCGACGACATTTTGACCAAAGTCGACCGCGCCACCATGGCGGTGGCGCTTGAGGCCCGAGTGCCGTTGCTCAATCATCAGGTCGTCGAATTCGCCTGGCGGCTGCCCTTGGAACTCAAGCTCCGCGACGGCCAATCCAAATGGGCCTTGCGGCAGGTGTTATATCGGCATGTGCCTCGTGCCCTGGTAGACCGACCCAAACAGGGCTTTTCGATCCCGCTGGCGGCTTGGTTGCGCGGAGCCCTGCGCGATTGGGCCGAAACAATGCTGGCGCCCTCGGCCTTAGCCGAAGACGGCCTGTTGAATCCGGTCCCGATCCGCCATGCCTGGGCCGAGCATATCTCCGGTCGACGCGACCATGCCCACGCGCTGTGGGCCGTCTTGATGTTTCAAGCGTGGCGAGAGCGCCTCTGATACCATCGAGCCTTGATGAGTCACCATCAAGGCCGCCCTCAGACGCCGGGCGAGCGCGGATGCGCGCGCCCATGCGCGCGAAGCCAAGGGCGCGGATGCGCCCGCCCGGCGTCTGAGGGCGCTGCGGACGTGTCAACGTCCAAGGCCATTGGTATGAGTAGTTTCCGAGGCTTCTGACCCCGACACCCCACCCGCTATCATGGCGCGGATTAGGGTTGGCGCGCTCAGAAGCTCGGTCGGGAAGATGGCCGGAACAGGCTCATGACAGCTTTCACGAGCTAACGGACTAAAATTCAGCCGATATGGTAAAATATATAGAATGAAAGAGATCGCGCATGTCCAAGTTATTCGACGTTTTTAGATCAGATGACTGGCATATTACCGGAACTCCTGCACTCGATTTTCCAAGGCACATGTATATTCGTCATCTAACACCGTCAGTTTCGTCTCTAATTTTACTCGCTGGAGAAGAATTACATACAAAAGTTTTAAACTGCCCGGAAAAAGGACGTATTACTATCGTCTTTGGTCCTGGTCTACCCGAGCGAAGCGTTGATGGTCTAGAAATTGTGTTGCAGTTTCAGGAATCCGCAATTACCGGAAACCCCAAAACGCCGCCGGTTCTGGTATTTTTTAGTACCCTCTATCCCGGAACATATTTAACATGGTCTTCTATAACTATCGATATTTCAGTTTTTGCTTGGCGTATTGGGTCATTTTCGTTGGCCTGTCGTCCGGGGCCTCAGGGAGAATATAGCGGCGACTGGCTAGCGATCAATCATTACATGATTAAGTCCTTGATTGCCGCCGATGATCAGGACGAGGGCTACGGGGCCGCTCCTCTCAGCACGCGTCACCCGAGTGGACTAATCGAATTAGAAGGGCTGGCCATAGCCTTGAAAACAGTTGTATCCGCACCAAGGGCGGTCAGGCAGGAATTACAAAAAACTGGCCTCAATGTTATTCCAACAAATTATTACTCGCCTATTCCATCGATTGATGAGATCACCACAGCTTTTGAATACCAGAATACTGAAATTCCTTTTTTAAATACAATGATATTTAATGAAACATTGATGAAACAGTGGTTAATTGATTTAGTCGAATACACTCATGATTTTGATCCCCCTTTTATTGAGAATCAAGAGTTAAGTAACGATAAAAGTTTTTTTTGGGACAATAGCGAGTTTACCTATAGCGATGCTATGGCATATTATGCTATGTTACGCCGTTTAAAACCAGCAAAGGTTGTCGAAATCGGCAGTGGTTTTTCGACATTGGTGGCGGTTGAAGCTCTTAAAAAGAATGGAACAGGGACAATTGTCTGCATTGAACCATATCCTCGGAATTTTCTATTGACACTTAGTGGTATCGAACTGTTCAGTATGAAAATTCAAGACGTAACAACACAGATCATGAATGATATGCTAAATGATGGCAATGTATTATTTATTGATTCAACCCATACAGTTAAAGCTGGTAGCGACTGTCTGTATTTATACTTAAAGTTAATTCCAGGAATTAAGAAAAATATTTACATTCATGTCCATGATATATTTTTGCCGTTTGGCATGCCACAACATTGGCTATTCGATTCACATATCTATTGGACTGAACAATACCTATTGATGGCATGGATGATTGATAATCCGAGGGTTTCGTTATTATTTGGAAGCGCCTATCATAATTATTTCAATAGGGACTTGCTACTGAAGTTGATGCGCAATCGACACCAAGAAGGCGGTTCGAGCGTGTGGTTGGAATACTGCGGTGCACGCGAGAACGCCATCTAAGACCATCGGGCCTTGATGGTGACTCATCAAGGCTGCCCTCAGACGCCGGGCGGGCGCATCCGCGCCCTTGGCTTCGCGCCATGGGGCGCGCGGCGGCGGTCGCCGCCGATACCAACGGCACGGATCATTGTCTAGGGCCGTTGGTATAAGACCATCGGGCCTTGATGGTGACTCATCAAGGCTGCCCTCAGACGCCGGGCGGGCGCATCCGCGCCCCCGAGAGTCCACACACCGGGGCTTCGCGTCCACGAGGACGCGGGGCCGCCGTCACGGCCCGAGGACCGGCGATGTATCAGTGTCAGGGCTCGCCGGTAAATTGTAGCGGCGAGCCATAAAAAGCGGGCGAAGATGCCTTCGCCCGCTTTCCCCAAGCCCCTCACCGCCAATCGGCGGCCACAGGGTTTTTACGAATTGATGTGGATCGATCCGATCGAGGTGTTGTCGGATACGTCGCCGCCAGCGGCACCAACCGCCCCAGCGCCAGCCCCGGCGCTGCCGCCGACGCCCAAGCCCGCCGCACCGGCCCCAACGCCGAACCCAACCGCAGCCGCCTGCCCAACGCCGACGCCGCTTCCGGCCAAAGCGCCCGCACCGGCTCCAGCAAAGCCCACCGCTTCGCCACCCGACTTGCCACTCTGGCTCACACCAACATGCGCATTGCGAGACATCGAATACATCCTTTCAAAATCAAAGAAGAATTACGAATTGATATTGATCGAGCCAATCGAGGTGTTGTCGGACACGTCGCCACCATGGGCGCCGAAGGATCCGGCCCCAGCTCCGGCGCTGCCGCCGATGCCCAAGCCCGCCGCCCCAGCTCCGACGCCGAAGCCACCGGCCACGGCCTGGCCACCGCCAAAACCGAAGCCACCGGCCGCGCCCGCGCCGCTCTCGGCACCGCCGAACGCATCGCCACCCGACTTACCGCTCTGACCTACGCTCACGCTCGTGTTATGCGACATTGATCGACCCTTCCCCTACTGATTGTTTTGCGCACAGCCCACCGCCGAGACGGCGGGCAAATCCAGGAGTTGTTATGAATTGATGCTAATCGAGCCAATCGAGGTGTTGTCGGACACATCGCCACCATGGGCGCCAAAGGATCCGGCCCCAGCCCCAGCCCCGCCGCCGACACCCAAGCCCGCCGCACCGGCTCCGGCGCCAAACCCAAACGCACCGGCCTGACCAACGCCCACGCCGGTTCCACCCAACGCGCCCGCGCCGCTCTCGGCGCCGCCGAACGCATCGCCACCTGACTTGCCGCTTTGGCTCACGCCAACACTGGTATTATGTGCCATGATCCTTGCTCCCAGGTTTTGATCGGCTCCTCACGACCCGCCTCTAGGGCGGGCCGCGAGAACCGTGATGTTACGAATTGATGTTGATGCTGCCGATCGAGGTGTTGTCGGAGACATCGCCGCCAGCGGCGCCAACCGCTCCAGCCCCGGCTCCGGCGCTGCCGCCGACACCCAAGCCCGCCGCCCCGGCTCCGACGCCGAAGCCAAACGCATCAGCTTGACCAACACCGATGCCGCTTCCGGCCAGAGACCCAGCACCCGCGCCAGCAAAACCCGACGCTTCACCACCCGACTTGCCGCTTTGGCTGATGCCGACGCTTGTAGTATGTGCCATTGCCCGATTCCTTCGAAGACTGGGTTAATTTTGACCGTCCGTAATCCGTAAACCGGACTTACGAATTGATGTTGATGCTGCCGATCGAGGTGTTGTCGGAGACATCGCCGCCAGCGGCGCCAACCGCTCCAGCCCCGGCTCCGGCGCTGCCGCCGACACCCAAGCCCGCCGCCCCGGCTCCGACGCCGAAGCCAAACGCATCAGCTTGACCAACACCGATGCCGCTTCCGGCCAGAGACCCAGCACCCGCGCCAGCAAAACCCGACGCTTCACCACCCGACTTGCCGCTTTGGCTGATGCCGACGCTTGTAGTATGTGCCATTGTCCGATTCCTTCGAAGACTGGGTTAATTTTGACCGTCCGTAATCCGTAAACCGGACTTACGAATTGATGTTGATGCTGCCGATCGAGGTGTTGTCGGACACGTCGCCACCATGGGCGCCGATGGCTCCGACACTCGCCCCGGCGCTGCCGCCGACCCCCAAACCTGCGGCTCCGGCTCCAACGCCGAACCCGAACGCATCGGCCTGACCGACACCGACACCGCTCCCGGCCAAAGCCCCCGCACCCGCACCAGCGAAACCGGACGCTTCACCACCCGTTTTCCCACTTTGGCTAATGCCAACGCTCGTAGAATGCGACATGTGACCGCCCCCTTTATGATCGTCCAGGATGATCCTGGTCCGCTACCCTGACTGGAGGTTAAGCTCCAGTGTGTTACGCCAATATAAAAAGCAAGGGCCATGCCACAGGGTAGGCACTGATCATTTTGATGATAGTTATTGTTTAAAATCAATATGATAGCAAATATAGCCCACGGTCTCCCGGCTTTTGGCCTCCGAAAATATCCACTATTACTAGACAGGTTCTTGTGGAATTTGTCTAGTTATATTGGACTCGCAAGACCATGCCAACGCGCAGAGCCTCTCTCCTTCCCAACCCCCCAAAAAAAGAGCGGGCCAAAAGCCCGCTCTTCCAGGAGGTCAACACGGCCCCCTCAAAAAAAACCGAGGCCCCACCTCTGCACAGGGAACCCACGAGACATCCTATCCTAGCACCTAGAATCAGCCAAAATCCGGTCGCAGGATGCTCATAATCAGCAGGTCTTTCCACGCACCCTTAACATGAACCGCCCGCCGCAAACGCCCTTCCTGTTCGAACCCAGCAGCCCGGTAAGCCTGAATCGCCGGCTCATTATCGTGATAGACGGTGAGCGCCAAACGGTTCAAATTCAGATCGTCCCACGCAAATTGAACCGCTAAACTCAGAGCTTCGTGACCATATCCCTGGCCTCGATCCTCTGAAGAGCCAATTTTGATGGCCACCTCAGCCGATCGATTGATATTATTAATCGCTGTAAAAAGAATCGTTCCGATTAAACGATCGTCAGGAAAACACCGTATACCGAAAATAATACTCCCATCGCGTCCAATATTATTAAACCAATTTGAAAAAGATCCTGGATCGACTGGACGATAAGGCGTTAGCCAACGCATTAAGTCAGGGTCATTGATCCATTTATAGAGAAGATCATAGTCACTGCTGCGAATTGCGGCCAAGGCCGTCTTTTTCCCTTGAAGCATGGAGAATTGTCTTTCATTTTAGAGGATTGCCAGCCCAGCGTCAAAAGAGAGCTATCATGGGCTCTTCCTACACCCGTAGAGAGCCAATCGGCTCTTGGAGCCCTTTATACCATCAAGCTTTGATAGGGCTTGCCGGTATTAATGGCATCGCCGCCAGGACCAACGCCCCAGCCAATCTCCGCCCCCACCCGCCTCAACCGGCGCGGTGAATGTCACCAACTCACAATTGCCCAGCTCGACAAAACTCTGTCCCGTCAACACCGTCAACAAGATGCGCCCAACCCCTTTACTGCCAACCAACAGCGGAGTCTGAGACCACAGATCAGCCAGATCAGCCAGCCCGGACAAACCAGACATCACCCGATGACGAAAATCGTCTTCGCTTTCTCCGCCGGGCGGAAGCCGATGGGCTTCGAACCAAGACCGGGTCTCTTCAATGGATAACCCATTCCAGGCCCCCAGCGCCCGCTCCCGCAGCCACTCTTGTTGAATGACCGGGATCTTCAATTCTTCCCGGAAAATCTCTGCCGTGACCTGGGTCCGGGTCAAGGGACCGGCCACGATCACGCCGCACGGCCCCCCGGATTGGCGAAACCGAATGGCAGCGGCCCGCGCTTCGGCCAAACCGCGTTCGGTCAGCGCCACATCGCGATCACCGCCGCACCGCACGCCGCGCACATTATCCAGCGTCTGCCCATGGCGGACAAAATGAAAAGAACCGGACACGACAATCAAACCCAAGCCATCAACGAAGTCTCGCCTTGAACGCAACACGGCCTCAACGAAATAGGAACCGCTCCGGTCGAGGGGTCCAGGATGTGGTCATTTCTTTCGGCCAGTCATCGGGGCCTTCCAACCAGCGCCGCAGCAACTCGATATGGATTGGATCGCTGAGGGTCGGTGTATGGCCGGCATCAGGCACATGAATAATACTAACCCGAGGCCGAACCATCATCCGTTCGATGGTGGATTCCAACATGGCATCGGTCAGCATGCCGTGAACCAATAAAATCGGGCAATCAATCCGCTGCCAATCGTCCCATTGATCATGGTCGCTGGTGGCTTCGTCCCGATAACGCTGCATTGCCCGGATATCGTGGCGATAGATGCGACCCTGGTCATTGTTGGACCAGTGGGTTTGATGGAAACTGTTGTGCATTAAGACGGTATCGTCCACTGGACCATCATTCTTCTGGGAAGCCCCGGAACGATGGAACATCTGGCTGGGATCCCGGAACACGTAGTGGCGGGCCACGGACTCGGCCCGCCGCCGCCGCCGCTCGTTGGGGATGAAGGGGCCAGTATCGTTCAGCACCAGACGATCCACCAAACCAGGCGCTTCCGCTGCCACCCGCAAGGCCACGCAGCCACCCAGGGAGGATCCAATCAGCGTCACCCGGCTCAACCGTTTGTGCCGGATCAACGCCATAACCTGAGCCGCATGATTTTCAAAGCTGTAGTCGGCCTGCTCCGCCAACCAGCCACTCCGCCCCCGCCCGGCCCAATCGAGGCACAACACATGATAGTGCTTGGAAAGCCCGCGTGCCAGATAATCGAAACGCCGGGCGGCACTGGCGATGCCGCCGGTCAACAGCAAGGTCGGCTGGAGCGGACTGCCCCATTCGGTATAAGCGAGGCGAACGGTGTAATCCTTGCGCAGCCGCTCGACTGTTTCGGATTGCAGTTCTGCCTTATGAGTATAATTGAAATAACGGAGCACATGCCCGGCGCCGATAATGGGCTCAATGGCACGCATGGCCTGATCATAGACCTTCCAGGTCACGTCATCCGGCGACTGGATGCCATGTCGCTCGAGAATCTCCATCAGCACAACCAAAGGATCTGGCTCGACTTTGGTGGCCTGCGTTGGCTCTTCGATCAGAGTGTGTGACATTGGCGTCAGGACCATTCTGTTCAATTCGTCGGAGAGTCGCGGTCAATGATCTCGGCATATCTTACGATATTGACTGGCGGATATAATCCTATCGCATTCGCCACGCCAATTCGCAACAAAAGTGAGAACTTTTTCATCGTTTCAATGGGAATATCACTCGGTTTGAGACCATGCAAAAGAATGTGCTCGGCCTTGTAGGCAGTGAACTTCCCAAGGGTATAGTAGTTGCTGACCAACCCAAACATCGCCTGCGCGTCCCGCAGCGGGGTCTCGGTGGCAGCGAACGTCGCCAAATGATTATCAATGGCGGCAGCGGTCAAAGCCGATCCCACCACGGCGGTGAAGCTATCCGGGCCGATATAGAGAAAGTCGGCCCCAGCCTCCTTGGCTTCCCGAACCAAACGGGGAACAGCGGCAGCATCCGGCCCCCCGGCTGGTGTAATCGGTGCCGGCTTTTCAATCAGGGTAAAACCGGCCTGCCCGCCGGCTTCCCGCAGGGCTTTGACATTCAAAACCGAATTGGCCTCGAGGGGATTATAGATCACGGCCAACCGGGTATAAGGCCGATAGGATCGGATCGCCTTGAGTTGAGCCCCGAGGGGCGGCAAAAACGACGTGCCAGTGACATTGGCGCGGGGCTGGTCGAGGCTGCGCACAATCCGAGCCCCGACCGGGTCCGCAACCAAAGTAAAAATCACAGGAATATCCGTGATATGCTTTTGCGGCTCGGGATCATTCCACGGCCCCACCAGCCCCAGGGTGGTTGATGTTCCCCATGAATAGATCAGATCAGGCTTTAAGTCGCGAATTTCGGTGATCAAGGCTGGGATTTTGCCGGGGTCGCGATCCAGGTTGCGAATAATCAATTCATTGGGAATGTGGTTTTCAGCCAGATAATCCCGAAACCCGTCCTCGACCCGCGTCACCCCTCGCCATACCACCATCACAATGCGAAAAGGCCGCCGGGTTTGCGGCGCGCCCTCTTCGACGGGTTTCGGTGAGGACTCGAGGGTCACTTTGGGCGCCAGGGCCGATTTCTTGGCTGCCGCCGCCGCCGCCGGCCCCGGCAGCGCCCCCGGCAATGAAGACACCACCCCCTCGTCACGAGCCGCCCCGGAATCCAGAGTGGCCACAACCAATCCCAACACCAAGATGAACAACAAACCGAACCCGGCGAACCGGCCTCGACACCCTGAACGGACAAGAGGGGGCGGGGCGCTCACGCGGCGATCTCCTCGACATCTTCAAGCGCCTGACTGCGGGTCAACAGAAACGCCGCGCAGAACAACACGCCGCAAACCAGTCCAAACACCCCCAAAACACCCAATGCCTGCTGATAGCCAAGGCGTTCCGCCAGGGCCGCCGCCATAACCGGCCCCAGCACCGACCCGGCCCGTTCCAGCAATCGGTAAATGGCGAACACCCCGCTCCGTCCGATTCGATCGCATTCGGCCCGGCACACCTCGGGCACCAAGGCCAACTGAGTGGCATTGTTAAAGGCATGAGCCAAGCCCAACGTCACCACACTGACCAGCACCACCAGGGCGCTATTGCCCTCGAACGCCAGCAACGCCCCCAGACCGGCGATTAATCCCCCGACGCCGGCAAACAGCGCGTGGCGACCAGACCGATCGGCCAGCCGTGAAATCCAGGGCGCCAGAACCAGAACGGTCAAACCATAGCCCATCATGATTCGGCCCGTCGCTGACTGACTCTCGCCCAGAGTATGCAGATAAATCGGCACAATATAAAAGAGATAGCCGGTCAGCATAATCTTGGTGGGGATCGACGAGAACATCAACAGGGCCAGAAAACGGAGATTCCGCAACACCAGCCAATAATCCCGCAACTTAACCGGCGCGTCCCGCACCAATTGGCCTCGAGCGGAGGGCAACAGCCACGCCACCGCCAGGGTGGCGGCCAGCGCCAATGCGGCGGAAATCCCGAAGGTCGCCCGAAAGCCAATCTGATCGGCCAGAATGCCCCCGATCGATACGCCACAGATACCAGCGGCAATCACCGCGCCAACAAATGTCGCCATACCGCTGGCCCGATTGCGCCTGTGGGTGTGTTCCGCCAGAAACCCTTGGGCCCCGATGAACATCATCGCGTAACTGACGGCGCACAAACAGCGCCAAAACAACAGATCATACAGGGATTGGGCCATCGCGGTCCCGGCAAACCCGACCACCGCCGGAATCATCCCGATCAGCAGGGTGCGACGAACGCCGAATCGATCACACCAAGCACCGGCAAAGGGCGTGAACAGGGCCACGACCAACATAAACAAAGCAATCGGCAACCCCATCACCACCTTATCGGACAAGCCGGGAATGGGGGTATAGAGATCATTGACATACAGTGGAAAGAACGAGCGCGACAGCTCTTCGGCAAACATGAACAGGAACAAGGGCGCGCGGATCCGGCTGATATCCACGGCTCCCAGGGGACGCGGCCCGGTGGTCCCGGCGAATTGGAACCGGGTAGCCAACGCTGTCAACAATGCGTTGGCCGCGACACTCGTGCGACCCTGGGTCCAACGAACCCGAGCCGCCAGCCGCCGATGATCGCGCCACAACGCCCGCAAAATGGCGTTGATCCGCTCGACCAGCCCCCCCACCTCGTCCCGCGCAGTGCCACCGATGACGTGACGAAAATCGCCTCGAGTGGCCTGGGCCAGCAAGTCGCTGGCCAGCCGGATCGGCGTCGCGATGCTGATATTGATCAGGATCAGCAAAATCTCGAAGGTGACGAGCATCGACACCAACAGCACCACGACCACATCATAGATCATTTCTTTCAGGGTGCTTTGGACGAAGCTTCGCGCCACCCCGAAATGGACGGCACCGATGGTCGCCCCCGGCGGCCCCCCCGGCCTCTGCACCGTCACAGGTACGGTGGTATCCAAGAACGCCCCCAGTTCGACAGACCCGGCGCCCTCCCGCTTCGACCCTGAAGCCTCCAAGAGCGGCTTGACCGCATCGGCTCGCGGGCCATTGGCATACAGAACATGCCCCAGGCGATCGGTGATGGCGATATAGGCGGCTTCGGGGTGGGCGGCGATGATCGGTCCGAGAAACTCGCCAACACCGGGAATCTGATCAAACGGCACATCCAAGGCCACTTCGGCCCCGATCTGGCGGGCCACGATATCGCCGATGACCGCCGACTTGCCGGTCAAGGCCGGAGCCAAAGCCTCGCCAAACACCCGCGCGGCGCCCCATGAAAACAGCCCCGCCGCCGCGATCAACAGAACCAACGTCAAGCTGACCAACTGCACATTGATGCGGCGGGTAAAGGCCCCATCCTGAGTCCGAGGGTCCACCGACGTCATGCCGCTTTCCTTTCGGACGCAGGGCCCGATGAAACCAGAGCCGATAGCCCCGGATCCGCCAACAGATCTTCGGCATCCAATCCGTGATCCAACAGCCGCTCCCGCACCATGGGATCACTCAAGGCGACCACCAAGGGCGGCACCGGCGCCGACCACAGCACCCTCGGCCCTCCGCCGCCTTCCCTTTCAGTCTCTTCGACAAAACGCCGGAAGCCCCGTTCGATCAGGGCGACGAAGTCGGGATCGCTGGACAGAGCCTCGATCGGCACCCCATGGCGGCTCCACTCGGCGTTCAGATCGGCATCCTCTAAAAAAGCCGTCAGCGACCACGCTTTGGGCACCGGCAGCCGCTGGGAGGCCTGGCGAATCACCGACCGCGCCCCCTCGACCACGCCCCGGAACGCCACCACCTGCTGCTCCAGCTCATTGACGCCAACCGTCCCCGCACTTCCACTGTCTCTCAACAGTTCGGTCATCCGAACAAAGCTCCGGCCAACCGGGCGGAAACAGACCCACACCGCCACCGCCGCAAGCCCGGCAAACCCAACGAACACCAAGGCAAACAACCGCGCCAACCGATTGAACACCGCCCGGATCACGGCATCGGCTTCGGCCTGCTGGTAGGTCAGCACCACAGCGCCAACCTTTCGCCCGAAACTGTCATAAAGGGAGGTGACAAGACCAGACAGAGCCCCATCGGAAAACCACCGAACCGCTCCATCCGAGTCGGTGGCGGCACCACTCAACCAAGCCATCGGAACCGCCGCCGAACCGCCGCCGCCGGCTGGAATGGCCCCCGTGGCCGAGACCAAAATCCGACCATCAGGCGACACCACGAGAAGATCCCGAATCCCGGACACGGACCGACCACTATCGGCCACCTGCCGTCCCAAATCAGGCAACTCGGCCAAAGGCAAACCCAACGTCATATTGAGTTCAATGCCTGATTTTAACTCAACCAGAACCACACTGAAACGGGAGTCTTCGATCTGGCGGTACACTTTAACAAAACGAGCATAGCCAAGATAGGAAATAAGACCTAATCCCAGCGCAATCAACACCACAATCGCGACAATGATTTTCATGACCAACGGGACACGCACCCGACCATTCCCGCTGTCGTCGCATTGGACGGGAGAAACGCCGGTTTGACTGGACGAAACAGATTTCGGCACGGTCTATTCTATCCCCTGATCACACCACGATCTCTCAAAGACAACATCATTACGACAGCATATCCCTATCGGTTCGCTGTTCCTCTTAGACTGGGACAAGGTAATAGCTTCGGAACGACTGTCAAAGTATTTTCGCCTGCCCTCCCCGGTCAAAGCACGAGATCGGATTGCCGGGCGCGGCAAGGGCCGGTATGATGGTCGGCGTCATGATCGGAGAGCCTTGCCGGGTCGCTTTTGCCCGCGATAGGGTTCACGGAGAACAATGTCGGTCGCTTCAAAAGCGAAGCACCGAAGAGCGGTCGGGATAAGAAAACGGAATGATGGACGGGAACGACGTCGAATTTTCCGTAGCGGCTGTCGAGGCGCTGGGCGCCGCGCGGTTGGCTGCCTTGATCGTGGACCATGCCGGTCGGGACGCTGGCTTTGCCCAAGCGGTTCGGTTAGCCCTGACGGCGGTTGGTCCGGTTGACCGTTTGGTGGCGGCCCTGAACGAACGGCTTCAGGCCCTCGAAACCGACCGCCGGCTGTTCGACAACCGGGAAAGCGGGGCGCTGGCGGATTCTCTCGACAGCCTGCGCCAAATCATCAGCACCGAACTCGCCCTCCGAGCCCCTCGGGCGGCCCTGACGCTGCTGGAGCGGTTTTTGCGGCTGGACCACAGCCTTTTCGACCGCGCCGACGATGCCGATGGCTTCGTCAGTGACGTCTTCCGGCACGCCGTCACCGACTTTGGTCGGCTTTGGTCCCTGGTCCCGGATCGGGATCCGGCCCTTTTGGCCGAACAGGTGTTTGCCCTGTTTTCCGACAACCGCCATAGCGTCCGGGATGACATCATCCCGGCGGCCAAGGAGGCCCTGGGGCTGGCCGGCTTAGACGCGCTGGAACGGTTGATCCGGGAGGATGACCCGGCTCGAGCGGCAGAAGCCAGTCAATGGCGCCCGGATCGGGTCCGTGCCCTGATTGAAATCGCTGAAGCCCGTGGCGACCTGGATGGCTTCATTGCCCTGCACCAAGTGGCCGGCACCGAGGGCTTGGCGGTCAAGGATATTTGCGAGCGGTTGATTGCCGCCGGTCGTCTGGTCGAAGCCCTGGAGCGTGTGGAACGGGCCGAAGTTCCCGAGTGGCAACGGGGAGACACCGACCGGCTGCGGGTGGAGATTCTGGAACGTCTGGGACGTCACCAAGAGGCCCAAGCCCTGCGCCGGGATCTGTTCGCCCGCACCCTATCGCCAAGCGTCCTGGATGATTATCTGGGCTGGCTTCCCGAGACCGAGCGTCCGGCAGCCTGGACCGATGCCGTAGCGGTGGCTCGCCAGCATGAGGATGTCCATGGCGCCCTGACGTTGCTGCTGCGACTGGATCCGGCGGCAGCGGCCGAGTTGGTCCATCATCGGTCCCAAGATTTGAATCCGCATCTCTACCGGATCCTCCGCCCTGCTGCCGAGCGGCTCTGTGACGACCACCCCCTAGCCGCGCTTTTGATCTATCGGCGGTTGGCTGATGGCGTCTTGGACGGCAAGCAAAAGCAGTTCCACGATTACGCCATCAACGACGTCAAAACCGCCCAGACCTTGGCCGCACGGGTCAAAGACTGGCGCGGCCATCCCACCGGAGAAACCTATCAAGAGCAGGTTTCGGCCAAGTTGCAAACGGCGTTTGGACCTTAAGGGCTCAAGACGTTCTGGAAGCGCGGGCATCCTGCCCGTTTTTTCTTGTCACGCGGTCCGAAGAAACAGATAGGTTGCGTTGTGTCGTGTTGTGTTGTGATCGAGACACTTCATTTTCTATGATTGAGTCTCGGTTACAACGCAAGAGCTGGAACACAATTCTCTGTCGAAAATGGCGGCATCACCCTTTGGTGAACTGTCGGGGAAAGGCTTGCTTGTCGTCCTGAGCCAAGTTATACCGGCGAGCCCTGATGCTTGACACATCGCCGGTATCGGGCCGCGACGGCGGCCCTGCGCCCTCGTGGACGCGAAGCCAAGGGCGCGGAGGCGCCCGCCCGGCGTCTGAGGGCCGCTTTAATGGGTCAACATTAAAGCTCGATGGTATTATTCCACCAACTCTCCAGCAATTTAAACCCTTCATGCAGTTCGGCGCGATTCTTGGTGTGTCCTCTGGCTATGGCCGACGCATCCGTTAGGCTGTGGTGAAGCTCTAGCTCTTATTGAGAAATCATCACTTGCACCTCATTAAAAGCTGAAGACTCTCGTCCTCCTTTGTCCTAATCAGAAGATGGATTCCAAAAATCATCAATATCAAGGCTTTTTATAAACTTACACAGCCTTTTATCGGCGTGAGACACATGGAAATAATCCCAACTGACGAAAAAGTCAGATAAGGCCTGGACAATACTTTCAACCGTTGCCCCGGCATAAATTTTATCACGCAAACTTTTTAGATGAATAAGATAGCCACGATGACTCTCACGATGCAAAACTTGATCTTCATAATAGTATTTATTCATAATAAACTCCTCATTTACAAAATGATTTCCAATGATAATAATAAAATTATTAAATGTTTTCTCTATATCTGACCTTTCCATCACTATAGAGTGATTAGACACTTGTAAAAAAGAATTTATCATTGAGTCAAAACTTGATTTAATTGACATATGATCATCATCGATCATTGTTAATAGACTATTGGTTGATTCCATTTTCATAATAGAACACTCCTTTGTTACTGACTTAGTGAAAACCAAAAATTTATTAATCATTAATGATTTTACTGATTAAAAAATTAGCATTTGCATACTTATCGAAAAGAGCTATATGATCATATTTATGATACAAAAATCTTTTTAACTGATAAATATTGCACAATTAAAATCATTTTTAACATAAAAAAACATTATATTTTCTGATCTCCTATTTTTCAAGAGTAAAATCATCATTAACCATACATATTATTTGAATGGTTAACAGTAAATCATTTTTTAATATTATAGTTTAACTTAAAAAAGTCTTTATTAAGTCTTACTTAAAAAATTTGTAAAATACAAATCAAATAATACCGGAAAACCCTAACAATGATACCGGCGAGCTATAACGATGACACACTGCCGGTATCGGGCCGCGACGACGGCCCCGCGCGCCCATGCGCGCGAAGCCAAGGGCGCGGATGCGCCCGCCCGGCGTCTGAGGGCAGCCTTGATGAGTCAACATCAAGGCTCGAGGGTATGACACACTGCCGGTATCGGGCCGCGAGTGCGCCGTTCCCTTGGCTCTCGCAGGACGGAGCCCAACGAAGGCCTGATCCTAGCGCCTATAAGGGAACTCCCTATGCCCGCGCCACCATGGTTTCCCACACCGGAGGCCGCAGCCCTGGCCTCGGTTCCTGCGGCATAGCGGCGGGACCGTTCAAGGCCTGAAGCAAGGGCCCCAACCACGGCTCAAAGCGGCGCCAGCGTTCTAGGGAGCTGCGGAACAAGGGTTGGCGAACCTGGGCGGCACTGGCCGTTCTGACGGGCCGCTGGGTCCGGTGAAACTCCAAGCATCGATCATCCCAAGGCAAACCGCAATAGGCCACCAGCCGCCGAGCCTGCCCTTCCAGATCCGCCACCACCGCCTCGTAAGAGACATCCAAGACGGCATCAACGGGCAACACCGAGCGCCAATGGTCCATCACGGCCTGATACCCGCGATAATAGCGGCCTAATTCGCCAAGATCATAGCTAAAGGCCTGGCTGAACGGAAACAGCTTGGAAAAACAGGATAGGCAGGTATCGATGGGATTGCGCACGGTGTGCAAAATCCGTGCTTCTGGCAAAATCAGGCGAATCAAGCCGATATTGAGGAAGTTATAGGGCATCTTGTCGGTCAAATGGGTTTTTCCGGCGGCCAGTGGCGGCAAACCGGCCCGATAGCGCTCTCCCAAGCGCCGCCACTCGCCCTCTTCCAAAGTCGGAATGTCTTCAGGATAGGCCAACGGTCGATCACGCCCGCCGGTGAGCCCGGTAGCGACGGCCACCAGGGTTGTCAATTCGCCGCCGCCCTGAACCTGGGGATGACTGGCCAAAATCTGCTCCACCAGCGAACTCCCCGAGCGGGGCATTCCCAGGATAAAAATCGGAACCGGAGCCACCGGAACCGGAACCGAAACCACCGCGCGCTCGCACAGCGCCTGGTCAAAGGTCGCAACAATCCGCCGGAACAAATCATGGGTGGCGGCTTCGTCGTAAGCGATCTGGGAGCGCTTCAGAGTGTTGCCAGCCAACCAGTGTTGAAACGCCCGAGCCGGATTGCCACTCTCCTCAAGCGCTTTGGCCAAAGCAAAGTGAATCAGCGGCGCCTTAGCCGGAGGCAACCGCTGCTCATCAACCAGCAGAGCCTCCAACGCCACCAGATCCGTGGACTTGAGCCGAACATTGGGAAGTTCGGCCCGGTTGAAATGGGCTTCGGCATACTCGGGACGAAGCTGGATTGCCCGTTCGAACCGAACCGCAGCCTCGTCAAAACGCCCCTGGTCCAAAAGCGCAGTGCCCAAATTATTGTGCGCTTCGGCATACTCGGGATCGAACTGAATCGCCTGCTCCAAATGGGCAAGAGCCTCTTCAAGCTTGCCCTGCTCCAACAAAGCCGTGCCCAAACTGTTATGAACTTCGGCAGACTCGGGCCGAAGCTGGATCGCCCGTCGGTAGCGTGCCACCGCCTCAGGCAAGCGCCCCAACTCCCGCAGCGCCGCCCCCAAATTGAAATGGGCATCGGCATAATCCCGCCGAATCGCCAGCGCCCGTTGAAAACAAGGCAAAGCCTCCTGGGGCCGATCCAGGGCCAACAGCACCATTCCAAGATTGTTGTGAGCCTCGGCATGCTCGGGAAGAATGGATAGAACCCGTTGATACTCAACCCGTGCCGCTTCTGGCCGATGCCGAGCCTGAAGCACATTGCCCAGATTGTAACGCGCCCCGACATAATCGGACTTAAGCCGAAGCGCCCGTCGGTACAGGGCTTCCGCCCGCACGAGCTGCCCCAATGCGAAATGAGCATTGCCCAACGTGTTGAAATAAACCGGCTCGCGATTGTCGATGGACACCGCCCGCCCGACCAAGGCGATGGCTTCTTCGGGACGCCCGGTGGCCAAGACCAATCCCCCCAGCCGATGCAGACAGCCGGCATAAGCCGGCGCCACCTCGAGAATTCGCCGATACAGCGCCTCGGCTTCGGTTAGGTGACCGGCCTCGTGATGGGCAATAGCGGTGCGGTAGGCTTCGGCAACAGTGGGCATGGCGCGAGACAAACCCTTTGAGAGCGATCCTGACGTGTCATACTAGCGAGCGATAACAATGACACACTGCCGGTCCTCGGGCCGCGACGGCAACCCCACGTCCTCGTAGACGCGAAGCCCCGGTGTGGACTCTAGGGGGCGCGGATGCGCCCGCCCGGCGTCTGAGGGCAGCTTTAATACCAACGGCCCTAGACAATGATCGGTGCCGTTGGTATCGGCGGCGACCGCCGCCGCGCGCCCCATGGCGCGAAGCCAAGGGCGCGGACGCGCCCGCCCGGCGTCTGAGGGCAGCTTTAAGATGTCAACATGAAAGCTCGATGGTGTCATTGTGACTCGCCGGTCTCACAGAATGACGCAAGCCGCTCATACAAGCGAGAGGCGGTGATCGGCTTTTGAATCACCGCCAGACCGAGACGATGACAGTCTTCGGCCAAAAAATCGATGGTTTCTCCGGTCATGACCAAACCCGGCACAGGCCAACCCAGTCGTTCCCGAAGCTGAACAATCGCGTCAACGCCGGTTCTGCCCTCATTTAAACGATAGTCCGCCAGAATTAAACACGGGGGCGGCTCGGAATTTTGGCCCAACACCAGCCAGGCCGCGTCTAGGCCGGAAGCTGCGACAATTGGACAGCCCCAAGCCTCGCAAATCGCCTGCAAGCCCGCCAACACCAGGCTATCGTCATCGATCACCACCACCCGCCCCTGCCAGCGCGGCGCAACGACGGGACCCGACCCCCAAAAAGACGCCCGCGCCGAAGTCGGTCGGAATGACTGCGAGGACTCCGAACTCATTGGTAGCCGGATTTCAAACAAAGACCCCCGTCCCTCCACTGACCGCATATGTACCGCATGCCCCAGCAAACGGGCCAACCGATCGACGATGGACAGGCCGAGCCCAAGCCCATGACGGCGATCCCGGCCTGGATTGCCGATCTGATAGAACTCTTCGAAAATCTGTCCCGCCTTATCGGCGGGAATCCCCACCCCGGTATCCCAAACCTGAACCACAATGTCACCGCCCCGCCGCCGGCAGCCCAGCAGAATTCGCCCATCCTTCGTAAATTTGACGGCGTTATCCAGCAAATTGCGTAAAATACGCTTAATCAGGGCTGGGTCGCTCCGCACCATGACTCGAGCGGGAACACTTCGGAAATCAAGCCCCCGAGCGCCGGCCATAGCACTCCAGGCATCGGTCAAATCCATCAATAGCGGTTCCAGCGCAAAATCCTGACGATCAATCTGGATGCTGCCGGTATCAACCCGAGACAAGTCCAACAAGGCGTCCAATAGCTCATTCATTGCCGCCAAAGATTGCCGCAAATACTCAACACCCGGCTCATGACGAGAGGACGGAAAGCGACGAACCAAGCTCTCAAAAAATAGGTTGGCGGCCATCAGAGGTTGACGTAAATCATGGCTGGCGGCAGCTAAAAACCGACTTTTAGCCCGATTTCCGTCCTCGGCTTCTTGTTTAGCCCGATAAAGGGCGGCTTCCGCTCGATCGCGCTCTTCTAGGCGCTGCTGAAGCAAAGCATCCGCCGTTCGCAAAGCGGCAGCCACTTCATCAACTTCCCGCAACCCATAGCGAATCACCGGAACCCGCTCGCCCCGCCCCAAGGCTGCCGCTGGCCCCAACAGTGCCGCGATGGGTTGAGCAATCCGCCGAGCGGCAATCGCGGCAAACAAGACCCCCGCCGAGATCAGGGCCAACCCGATCCCCAACACCAGCATCGCCGAAACCCGAAAGGACGCCGTCAACTCGGAACGGGGCACCCCAATCACCACACCCCATCCGGAGTCCGACGAACGGCTGTAGGCAGCCAGCACCGGCAGGCCTTCCAGCGTTTCCAGCTCGGCAATCCCGTGGTCTTGACCCGTGACATACAATTTCAGCTCGCGGGTTACGGATTGGCCAAGAAACCGTTCCGGCGCATGATTCCGGGCCGCAATCACGGCGTTACGGTCAAAAATGGCCACCATCCACGATTCTGGAAACTTCTGATCATAGAGAACCCGGTTTAACATCGCAGGAGACACCCCGGCTGCGAGGTCATAAATCACCACCCCATTGCGAATCACCGGCACATCCACGGCAATGGTGTATTGGCCAGAGACCGGCCCCAAGAACAGATTGGAAATCACCGGCTGGCGGGTCTCGATCACGGTACGAACCGTCTCTGGAAACGGGTGAGACGGCAGCGGGGTTCCAAATGGCCGCAACGTGTTGACCAATTGGTGGGCCGAGGGGGCCATCAACACCACCCACACCCCATCGTCATGAACGGCATCGATGGCCTGTTGCCGAAAAGCGACCAGGTCGCCCGTGGTCAAAGCCGGCGAGGTGGCCAAGGCCTGGAGCAGCGTAACCATGCTCGAAAGCCGATGATCAACCACCGATGACACGGCCCGAGCGGTGCTTTGCAGGGACCGCTCGGCTTCGAACCGTTCACCAGACCAAGCGACATAAGCCGCCGAAACCGAAGCAAGGCTTGCCGGCACGACTAAACTGATAACCAGCAATAGCAAACGGCGACGCACGGTCATAAAATCATAGCTTCCCAAGACCATTGGCTACAGGCAAATTCCGGGACCAGACCTGCCCAGCAGCCTTAGGCCAGTTCTGCTATAAAATATCGGTTACATACCACTCGGTTCCGGTTCGGGTATCCTTAACCATGACTCCCTGATCGGCCAACTGCTTACGAATTTCGTCGGCGAGCGCCCAATCACCTTGGGCTCGAGCCTGATTTCGAGCCGTGATCAGTGCCATCCGGTCTTCGGACAAGATCGGTGGTTGGGCTTCCATTAAGCCAAAACCGAGAATACGATCAAATTCGCCAACCAAAGAGAGTTTGGTTGAAGAATCAAGATCGCCATCTTTAATCACAGCCCAAAGAGTTGATAGAGCAACCGGAGCATTTAAGTCATCGGCTAAGGCTGTCCAAAAAACATATCGATAATGGTCAGCTAACTCCACCACCGAGCGGACAGTTTTCTTGATTGGCGAGGCATGGCGTAAGGCCAGAACCCGATTATACAGATTTTCCAGTCCTCGTTTAGCACCGTCCAAAGCATCCCATGAAAAATGCAGTTCAGAACGATAGTGGGCACCCAGGCACAAATAACGGTAATGAAGAGGCTTAAATCCTTCCTCGCGTAAAGTTTGTATAGTGATAAAATTATCACTCGATTTAGACATTTTACCTTTATCAAGGATTAGAAAAGCGCCATGCATCCAGGTATTAACCCAGCGATGGCCAAAACAGGCTTCAGATTGAGCGATTTCATTGGTGTGATGAATCGGAATATGATCAATGCCGCCGCAATGAATATCAATCCGAGATCCCAGATAGGTTGAAGCCATTGCTGAACATTCAATATGCCAACCCGGAAAGCCGATTCCCCAGGGACTTTCCCATTTCATGATTTGGCGCGGAAATTTGGACTTGGAAAACCACAGGACAAAATCGGCCCCTAGGCGTTTTCCTTGATCGTTTTCGACTCGTGACAGCGCAGCGCTGTGATCGACTGGACCACCCCGTAATTCATGATAATGAGTAAAACATGTGGTATCGTAGTAAATATTGCCTTCACTTTCATAAGTTACGCCACATTGAACCAAACGATTAACAAACTCGATGATTTGGCTGATATGCTCGGTCGCCCGACAGACCACATCTGGGCGGGCAATATTTAGAGATTTACAGTCTTCGAAAAAAATATCTTCATAATATCGAGCAATTTCCCAAGGTGATCGTTGTTCTCTTTCGGCAGCTAAAGCCATTTTATCTTCGCCATCATCAGCGTCGGATTGTAAATGGCCAACATCTGTAATGTTCATAACATGGTTAGTTTTATATCCAGCTTCGCGTAGAGTTCTAACCAAGACATCTTCGAAGATATAGGTTCTCAGATTGCCGAGATGGGCATAATTGTAAACTGTAGGGCCACAACAATAAAGCCCAACCGTTTCAGGGGTGATGGGTTCGAATAACGCTTTAGAGCGATTGAGGCTATTAAAGAAATACAATGCTTTTGGTTGTTTGGCCTCGTTCTTCTGCTGTCCGAGAGGGGCCGATGAGGTTTGGCGAGGATCGATCATATCTACCATGTGTGGAAAAAAGAGCCGGGAAGCAGGATTCGCGGAGCTTAAGCTAAGCCGTCCTTTGCTTGGGAACAAGTCGATTTTCCAAGCTCGGAGATTCGGACTCTTGTGACGCAGGCGGAGAGTCGGAACGGATACGGACTCTTGTGACGTTTCTCCTGATGCCAGGATCAAGCCCGGATGCTGACCCATCAGGGCGGCCTAGACGCTGGATGGGAGCGATATGTCATACCGGCGAGCCCTGATACTGACACATTGCCGGTCCTCGGGCCCCGACGGCGGCCCCGAAGCCCCGGTGTGTGGACTCCAGGGGACGCGGATGCGCTCGCCCGGCGTCTGAAGGCAGCCTTGATGAGTCACCATCAAGGCCCGATGGTATCAATCAACCGGCTTGCCTAACCGGGGCGGCCTAATCGTTGTCGGAGGATTCTGGCCCCCCTGCCCCGCAAGCACTTATCACAGCAACCGCCGCAATTCTCGTTCTGGAATGGGGGGCGGCGAAGGATGTAAAATCAACCCCGTTTCGTTGATGGCGATCCGCGCTTCGGGATAAACAGCCATGGCCATCTGAAGAGAGTCAATAAAACGAGGCTTGAATTGGCGGATCAGTTTATATCCAGCTCCGAACTGTCCATGCAAAGCGGTCCAGGTCACTGAAGTTTGACGATCAAGAACATGCAAACGGTAAGATAGCCAGATATAAATATCAATGGCCATGCTTTGGTTGGATATTTGTTTAACGGCTGGTTCCCAGATTGGCACCGGATGCTCTTTAAGAGCTCGATAAAAGGAACTGCTCAGTCGAACGGTATCGACCCATAAGCGGGCTTGTCCGTCTTCGTCTTCCAGATCATAAAGCTGGATACCGCTTTCAACGATGCTTTCTTTGGAAAAGCCCCGTCCTCGCCCTTCGGAGGTTGGCCAGAAAAAAGTCAGTCGGCAGGCGCTTAACCGGGCGCTTTGTTCGCGAATTTCCCGATAGTTTTTTCCGCCTGCCTGAACTCCCATGCGTTCCATCCAGGCTCGCATGGACGGACCCAGCTCAACTTCAGGGCTGTTGGTTCGCACGGCTTGGGTTTGCAGATAGAGCAAAATGAGTCGGGCTCGAGAGCCATAAGGAACCCCGAAAAGACGTCGGGTTTCTCCCTCGTAAAAATGGCCGGGTTCCACCAGCAGGGTGATTCGAGGAGTCTTGCGTTCCCAAATCTCGTCTTCTGCTAAACGCTTATGGGGCAATGCGGTAAGGCAGAAGCCTGAATACGTCACACCAATGCCACTGTCATCACAAGCTAAAACTTGGGCCGCAATATCGACCAAACGACGCTCTTCCGGTGAAACCAGTTGCCTAGCGGCATCTCGTCCATGCCGGAGGATGAGCTGGTGGATTTCTCCCATGTCCGCCTGGTCCTTTGTGGCTCGCTTCTGCGATCCTCAACCGATTAATGTCTGGCCAATTTAAGAGTTGGCGGGCTCGACGGGCTGGGCGTTTGCGCTTTCGGTCCTTTCGAGCCGATGGTGGCCTGATTGCGGTGTTTCGGTATGAACGACGGAGCACTTTGGCTTTGGCAAGCCGACCGAAGCGAGTTGGCACTTTTTCTGATCAACCAATCCCTTCGATTCACCCTTCCCTCAACGGCCCTCTCTTCGGCCCTCTCTTCAATCAACCAACCTCTCAACCAACCTCTTCAATCAACCAACCTTCCCCCAATCATCGATCGCCTTTCGCCGCCTGTCAATTCGGACTCTTGTGACGCAAGCTATTTGTAGGATTATTTGTACTTACTATTAGATTCGTCACAAGAGTCCGTGGGATAACTCGAGTCGCGCCCGAGTCGGCGTCACAAGAGTCCGAATCTAGCGTCACAAGAGTCCGAACGCGTCCTGTGGATAACTTCTTCCCGGAGGTTTTTCGGGCGCCTTGCGTCACAAGAGTCCGAACGTTCAGGGCTTCCGAGTCGTTCTCGAGTCGCTTTCGGGCGGCCCTGCGTTCAGATCAACGTCGGATGGTATGATACCGGCGAGCCCTGATACTGACACATCGCCGGTATCGGGCCGCGACGGCGGCCCCGCGTCCTCGTGGACGCGAAGCCAAGGGCGCGGATGCGCCCGCCCGGCGTCTGAGGGCAGCCTTGATGAGTCACCATCAAGGCTCGAGGGTATGACATGACAGGAAGCCTGTAGATACAACTTCGGCGCCATTGACAAGGTAGCATCTACCTGTCAAGAGCCAGCAGGGTCGATTGAGATTGGTGTTTGGGGGAGGGGGCGATGCGTGGCGATGATGTGCGGATGATTCGAGAGGAACGGGGGCTGAGTCAGACTGAATTTGCCTCTTGGTTGAATCAGCAGTTGAACCGGAAATATGACAAGCAAAAGGTGAGCCGCTGGGAAAACAGCAGCGAGCGGGTGCCGTTGGCTGTGGTTGGTCTGTTGGCCGAAAGCCGTCGTCAAAGTCGGCCTCGGGGGCCGGCGTTGGTGCTGGCGGTGGCCAACCAAAAGGGTGGTGTCGGGAAAACCGTCAGCGCGGTCAATATCGCAACGGTTCTGGCGCTTCAGGGTTATGGCGTGCTGTTCATCGATGCCGATCCCCAGGCGAATGCCACACTCCATTTTGGCGTCAATCCCTATGAGCCGGACGCCGTTACCGGCAAACCGCGCCCGACTCTCTTCAACGCCCTGAAAACGGAATCGGTCTGCGACCTGGACGATCTGGCCATCCGGGTTGGTGAGTTGGATATTCGGGTGGTGCCGTCCTCAATCCAATTGGCCGAAATCGAACCGGATTTAATGGTGCAGTCGGGAGGGGAGCATGCCCTCAAGGAACGGCTGGGGACTTGCCGCAATCGCTATGATTTCGTGATCATCGACACCCCGCCTAACATCGGTCAGCTCACCAAAAATGCCCTGACCGCCGCTGACGTGATCATCATTCCCTGCCAAACCGCGATCTTTTCAGTGGTGGGTATCGATTTCTTATTGCGTAACGTCAATCTGACCAAGCGCCGCTCGAATCCGCGTTTGGCCATTCTCGGCATCTTGCCGACCAAATTTAATCGACGTCTCAAAAACGACCTAGCCACCCTCGACGATATTCATAAGGGTTTTGGCAAGCATCTGCGCATTTTTGACCCGGTTCCGTCAGCGGCGATCTATGATCAAACCACCGCTTCAGGACGGGCCGCCGTCGAAATCGATGCCGATGCGCCCGGTGTCGCTGCCTACGAAGAGGTGGCGGCGGCGTTGGTCGAGGAGCGCAGCAAACGCCTGGAGGCCAACAATGTCGCGTAAAATTGAGCGTAAAGCCGACTGGATGTTGGGGGCGACGGGCCAGTTTGGACGGGATTCCCTGTTCGGCGTCTCGGAAAACGCGCCCTTGGTGGTGGAGGCGGATCTGGATCGGATTGACCCTAATCCCCACCAGCCTCGGCGCCAGTTCGACGAAGCCGAGATGGCCATCCTGACCACCTCCCTGGAACGCCATGGCTTGCAACAGCCGATTGGGCTGAAAGAGGCCGCAGGGGGGCGGTGGCAATTGGTCTATGGAGAGCGGCGGCTTCGGGCTGCTCGGCTGTTGAAGTGGCCGACCATCTTCGGCGTGTTGGTGAGTGGCGACAGCGAGGAAATCGCTCTGATCGAGAATCTCGACCGGGCTGACCTGACGCCATTCGAAGAGGCCGATGCCTATGCGGGCTTGATGGAACGTCACGGCTACAAGGCCGTGGATATCGCTACTCGCTTTGGTCGAGACAAGGCCGAAATTTCCCGAACCCTGTCCTTGCGCCGCTTGCCCGAGGCCATGCGGGCCGAAGCCGCCGGTTTGCGGCCCGCCAAATATCGTTTGGCCCGGATCGCGGCGGAAAAGGATGTCGATGGCCAATGGGCGCTCTGGCGGGCGCTGGTGGCCGAATTAACCGCTCCACCGGACCCCGACCCCTCGCTGTCGCCCCTTCCCGCCTCTCGGTCATCGGAGTCCTCACGGGCGTCCGAGCGGCCTTCGTCCAAACCGGCCTCCCGCCCGCGTCGCCTGAGCCGCCAACTTGCCGATGCCCATCAAATACTCACCCGTTTGCGGGATGACCCCCAATCCCTGGATGAGAAAGACCGGGAGCGATTGCTGGATATGCGGGACGCCATCGAGGCGATCCTGGCCGATCCGGTCTTGGTGGGAGTCAGTGCCGGTTAAGGGCGGCAAAAGTTGAAAATTTTCAACAAACCAAAGGAGGGCTTTTTTAGAGCTATTCTAAAGTTGAAAATTTTCAACTTCGGAACCCGATGGGCAAAGCCAAATCATCCGATCAGAGCGCGTTGACGCTGCGGGTGATTGACGTCATCCTGTCCCATCGATGATTTGGCTGAAAGGGGCCGTGTTCCATGTCGTTGCCCGTTGCCCAGCCCCGCTTGCCGCCGCTGTCCGCCCTCACCCGCTATCTCGCCGAAATCGACCGGAGCCGCCATTATTCCAACTATGGTCCGCTGTCGTTGCGTTTAGAGATGCGCCTTGCCCATCACTTTGAGGTTGAACCCGAACGGGTGGTGATGGTGGCCAACGGCACCTTGGGACTGACGGCGGCGCTGATGGTGGCAGCTCCGCCGCCGGGGTCGCTCTGCCTCGTTCCTGCCTGGACCTTTGTGGCCACCGCTCACGCCATCCGGCTGGCTGGCCTCGTTCCTTATCTGGTCGATGTTGATCCTGATCATGGGGCCATGACTCCGGCTATCGCGGCGGCGGCTTTGGCGGTGGCACCGGGGCCAGTGGGAGCCGTCGTGCCGGTGGTGCCATTCGGTCAGCCCGTATTGGACCCAACGGCAGATCTGGCGGCATGGGATGCGTTTGGTGAGCGGCACCGGCTGGCGGTGGTGATTGATGCGGCGGCTGGGTTTGATACGGTTCGGCCCCAACGGTCGGCGGTGATGGTCAGTTTGCATGCCACTAAGATTCTGGGGATCGGCGAGGGTGGGGTGGTGGTTTGCCCGGATGGGGCCTTTTCCGAAGACATGCGGCGGCGGCTGAATTTCGGTTTCTATCAGGTCCGCACCGCCATGGTTCCGGCCTTGAATGGCAAACTCAGCGAATATCACGCGGCGGTTGGCCATGCTGCTTTGGACGAATGGCCGCAATTACGCCGTGCTTTTCAACTGGTCGCGTTGAATTACCGCCGGGCCTTGGCGGATGTTCCCGGTGTGAGTTTGCCCGAAGGCTACGGTGAGTGTTGGGTGGCGTCCACCACCGTGCTGCGGCTCGATTGTCCCGAGGCCGATGCCCTGGCGCGGGCACTGGCTATGGCAGCCATCGATACCCGTCAATGGTGGGGGCGGGGGGTGCACCGGCAGCCGGCCTTTGCCGACTGCCCGCGAACGCCCTTACCGACCACCGACCTTCTGGCGGCGAGTACCTTGGGTTTGCCATGCTTTCCGGATTTGTCCTCGTCGGCGGTGGTCCGGGTGGCGCGCGCCATTGCTGAGGTGATGACCCTGTCACCTTTGGCGGATCCAGCGCGCCTTGACAGCATCACCGGGGGGGGGTAAGCCAAACCCATGTCCATTCACGCTCGTCTGACCCAGGTTTTCCGGGACACCCTCGACCTTTCACCCGAGACTGTGGTGGAAGGGTTGCGGTATCGTGAAATACCCGCCTGGAATTCGGTCGGGCATATGCAGTTGGTGGCGGCGATCGAGGCCGAATTTGATGTGATGCTCGACACCGACGAAATCATTGCCATGGCGAGTTTCGAAGACGCGGAGCGCACCCTTGACCGCCACCTTATCGCCCCCGCCTGACAAGTCTGGGTCTTTACCGCCGGACCCTGGGCAGGCATTAGAGGGGCGGGTGGCTTTGGTGACCGGGGCCGGACGAGGGATCGGCTGGGCCACGGCGCAACGGCTGGCGCGGGCCGGGGCGCGAGTGGTGTTGAACGGCCATACCGACCCCGAGGATTTGGCCGCCAAGGCAGCGGCCTTGGAGGCTGAAACCGGCCATCGGTGCTTGGCGGTTCAGGCCGACATGGCTCGTCCGGCAGAGATCGCCAGCCTGTATCGAACCCTTCACGCGACCTTGGGCCGTCTTGATATCCTGATCAGTAATGCCGGCCTCCTCGAGGATGCCCGGTTGGGCATGATCGCCGACGATAGCCTGGAACGGGTGATGGCGGTCAATTTGCACGCCGCGATCAGGAATGTCCAGTGGGCGGCCCGGTTGATGCGGCGGGGCTCTGGCGGGGCGATGGTGCTGGTTTCCTCCATCGTGGGAGTCCGGGGCAATGTTGGGCAGGCGGTCTATGCCGCCTCCAAAGCTGGGTTGATCGGGCTGACCTTATCGGCGGCCAAGGAACTGGGGCCGGATCGGATTCGGGTGAATGCGGTGGCGCCCGGCTATATTGAAACCGACATGATCCGCCATCTGGACCGCGAAACCGACGCCGCCCGGCGGGCGGCGATTCCGCTGGGTCGAGCCGGGCGGGCCGAGGAGGTGGCGGACGTCATCGCCTTCTTGGTCTCGGATCAGGCGGCTTATGTGACCGGGCAGGTGTTGGGCGTGGATGGTGGGATGGTGTTATGATCGGGGCTGCCAGCGGTCGGACAGGATGTGTCTGGCCTCCGCTGGAGCCCCACTTCTGGGTTCCAGAGGCCCCAGCCCTGATCGATGAGCAGACCTGTGTAACCCATGTCGCCCTTCGCCAAGCCATCGCCCAGGCTCCCCTGTCCTCTCCGGCCAAGGCCCTGGTCTGGATTTTGGCCCCGAACAGCATTCCGGCGGTGATTGGCTATTATGCGGCTTTAACGGCGGGACATGCGGTTTGTCCGCTCGATCCTGGGCTTGGTTCTGAACGTCTCGCCGCGTTGGCCCGGCGTTTCGAACCTGAATGGGTTTTGACACCGGCGGCGTGTCAACAGCCGCCGGTTCCCGACCTAGTATCGGCGCCCTCGCCGATCGCCGGGCTGGCGGTGTGGCGGCGCCCCGACTCTTTGCCGGTTTCTGGCCCGATCCATCCCGATTTGACGCTGCTGCTGGCGACCTCGGGCAGCACCGGCAATCCCCGCTTTGCCGCATTATCGGCGGCGGCGATGGCGGCCAACACCCAGGCCATCATTCAGGTTTTAGGGATTGGTCCCCAGGATCGGGCCCTGGCCCATCTGCCCTTATGGTACTCCTATGGGCTGTCGGTGCTGCATAGCCACTTGGCGGCTGGGGGCAGTGTGGTGATTACCGATCGATCGTTCCTGGATGACGCGCTGTGGCGGTTGGTTCGGGTTTCAAGCGTGACGGCGTTGGCCGGAGTGCCGTTTCATTGGGACAGCCTGTTACGCTTGGATTTGGCCCGGTTGGCGGTTCCCAGCCTGCGGTTGTTCACCCAGGCCGGGGGGCGGTTGGCTCCGGATCGGGTTTGCCGGGCCGCCGAGATGTGTGCTCGCCAGGGGGGGCGCTTTCACGTCATGTATGGCCAGACCGAAGCCGGGCCGCGTATGACCACGCTGCCGGCGGGGGAGGCGGCGACCCGTCCAGGCGCGGTCGGCCCGGCCTTGCCCGGCGGTCGGTTGGAGATTTTGACCGAAGCCGGCTTGGTGGCGGAACCCGGACAGGCGGGCGAGGTGATCTATTACGGCCCCAATGTCATGATGGGTTATGCCGTCGATCGGGCCGGGTTGGCGGCGGGGGATCGGCTGGGGGGCCGGTTGGCGACGGGCGATCTGGGGCGGTTGGAGCCCGACGGAACCCTAATCCTGACCGGACGCAAGCGCTTGTTCGCCAAGCTGTTGGGGGTGCGGATCGATCTGGCCGATGTCGAGGCCGCCGCCGAGCCGGTGGCGCCAGTGGTGGCTGGGCAAGAGGGCGAGCGGTTGGTGTTGGTCACCACCGAAGGCGATCCCGAGCGCCAGCGACAATTACGAGCGACGGTCATCGCCGCGACCGGGTTGCATCCGGGGGCGGTGATCTGCCGGGGGGTGGCGGCCTTTCCCCATCTGCCCAATGGGAAGATTGACCGTCGAGGGCTGTTTCCATGATACCGGCACGCCACGATAAGGACACACCGCCGGTATCGAGCCCCTCTTTAAGGCTCGATGGGATCCCTGTTCTGGAAGAGTGGTTGGGAGAGGAGCCGTTCAGGGAGGCCCAGGCTGACAAGGAGCGGCGGTTGCTACCGGCGCTGCTGGCCCTGACCGCCCATCATCAGGCGGCCTGTCCCGATTACCGGCGGCTGCTGGCGGTGGCGTGGCCGGATTGGTCTCGGGCGACCTCGTTGGCGGAGATTCCTTTTTTGCCGGTCGATCTGTTTCGTAGCCATGGCCACCGGCTGGTTTCGGTGCCCAAGACCGAGATTCGCAGTTGGGTGCGCTCCAGCGGCACCTCCGGGCGGGCGGTCAGTCGGGTGGCGTTGGATGAGCGGGCGGTGCGGCTCCAGGCTCGGGCGCTGGCCGCCGTGTTGCGGACGGTCTTAGGGCCGGTGCGGTTGCCGATGTTGATCATCGACAGCCGGGAAACCCTGGGGGAGGGCGGAGCCACCAGTGCTCGGGCGGCGGGAATTCTGGGGGTGATGAAGCTGGGTCGCAATTACGCTTTTGCCTTGGACGGCGAAGAGCATTTAGCCATGCCCGTTATCACCGATTTTCTTTCGCGTTACGGTGACCAGCCCTTTCTGATCCATGGCACGACGGCGGTGGTGTGGCAGCGCCTTCATCGGGCGCTTGAGGACCGAGGGCAACGCCTCGACTTGAGTCGGGGAATCCTGGTTCATGGCGGTGGCTGGAAGCGGTTGACGGATCAGGCGGTGGATCCTGCGACCTTCCGAAACGGGTTGGCCCGATCTTGTACCCTGACCCGTATTCATGACTTCTATGGCATGGCCGAGCAAATCGGCACGGTGTTTTTGGAAGGGGACGATGGTTTGTTGCACCCGCCCGGTTTCGCCGACGTGATCATTCGCGACCCTCAAACGTGGCAACCCTTGGCCATCGGACAAGCTGGAGTGATCCAGGTGTTCAGTTTGCTGCCCTGGAGTTACCCTGGTCACGCTCTGGTTACAGGAGACTGGGGGGTGATCGAGACCGTGGACGGGCCAGGGAGCTGGCCGGGGCGGGGCCTGCGAATCCTGGGCCGGGTGGCTGGAGCGGGGGTGCGGGGGTGTGGCGGGTAGGGCGGGGTGAAGAGTGTCAGGGCTTTTCAGTCTCGATCAGGTTGACCTCTGGGATTGCGAGCAAAAAGGGCAAAAGAGCCAGGATGCTGGCCAAGCGAAACGCCAAGAACACCGAACCATAAGCCGCTCCGGAGCCGGTGTCGAGCAGGTCGCAGACATAACCAAAACTGCTTTCCCCAACGCCAATCCCTCCCGGAGTCAAGGGCAGCAGATTGGCCAACATCCCCGCCACCAGCCCCATGGCGTATTGGGGCGGGGTCAGAATCGCCGCCTCTACGGTGTCGGCCAGCAGAGTCACGCCCGCCACCATCAGCAAACAGCAAATCAAGGCCAACCCAAAGGCTTGAACCAAAGTCCCCGGCACATCCAAGTAAGCACGAATGACGTCGACCATCTGTCGGAACAGCCGATACAGCCGGCCCTGGCCATCGCGGGGAAAGCGGTCCATGACCCGCCAATGCCGTAACAGAACCAGCCCCACCACCCCGAGCACCACTCCGGCCACCACCGCCCACAGGGACAGGACAAAGACCCGAAGAGCCGGATTGTGGGTCAGGGCGTCCAAGTCCAGAAGAGCAGCCAAGGCTCCGGTGAAGATGATTGCCAGCAGTGCAATGATTTTATCCATGATGATCGACAGCACCGCCGGCACGCGAGCCCCTGGAACCGAACGCATCACCCACAGCACCTTGAGGGCTTCACCGCTGGTCGCGCCGGGCAAAATCATGCCGGCCAGTGTCGTAAAGCCAACCAAACGGCACACCGGCCCATAACGAACCTCAACCCCCTGGACCTTCAACAACAATCGCCAGCGTTGGGCGGCAACGAAAATCCCGGCCAAAAGACAAAGAGTGGCAAGACTCAGTTCCCCTGGCTTCATCCACAGATGGGAAACCGCCACAAGGTCGATAATTTTGAAATGGATCAACGCCCACAGGATGACGATGGCCAAACCGAACCGAAACAGGGTGATGATAATACGCCATACCGCAGATGCCGGCATTCCGGGAGTCCTCAGCTCAACTGTGCCCGGTTCCGAAACGGGCCTAAGGGGGCGGAGGGTACGAAAAACACCGGGTCGGGGTCTATCACCAAAATCACCCCAGGAACCAACCCTCTCGCCGCGACGATCTCGACAGCCCGAGGTGGTGGGTGTTACGGTCGACTGATTGCACAGAGGGGGGCGCCGTCATGCTGGAAAAGACCCTGGAAACCGTCCTGGAAACCGCTTGGCAGGCCCATCGTGACGGGAATTGGGGAACCGCCCGCCGGTTGTACACCGAAGCCCTGGAGCAAGCGCCGGGACATCCTCAAGCCCTGCATCGGCTGGGATTGTTGTGCTATCAGGAAGGCGATGGGGCGGCGGCATTGCTATTGCTGGACCGGGCGGCGGCGGCTCGGCCTGATGATCCGGGGATTGCGCGGCATCGCGGCGTGGTGTTGCTGGCGGCTCAACGGCGCGAAGAGGCCGAAGCGGCCTTCCGCCGGGCCTTGGCCCTGGAACCGGACGATCCCGAAACCGTGTTCAATCTGGGTTTGACCCTCCGCCAACTGGGGCGGGTCGAGCCGGCGATGGCGTTGCTGGAAGCCGCCGCTGCGGGAGGCCTCGACCATTTGGCCTTGGTGCGCTACGAACTGGCATTGGCTCGACAGATGGCCGGAGCCAATGCCCAAGCCATCGCCGGCTATCGTCGGGTGCTGGAGCTGGATCCAGCCCATGCCGACGCTTTGAACAATCTGGGCGTAGTGTTGCAGCAAAATGGCGACCTGGACGGGGCGATTACGGCCTATCGGGCGGCGTTGGCGGCTCGCCCGGATTTTGTGCCGGCCATGAATAATCTGGGCTCGGCATTGGAGGACCAAGGTGATTTGGGCAGTGCCACTGCTCTGTTGGAACGAGCCTTGGCGTTGGCCCCGGACTTCGCCGATGCCTGGAACACATTGGGTACAGTGCGGCGCGGACAGGGACAACCCGAAGCGGCGGTTAGCGCCTACCGCACCGCGTTGCGCCATCAACCACTCTCGGTTACAGCCCATGAGAATCTTGCTGAATGTTTGCGCGATCTCGGTCGGCCTGACGAGGCGTTGGAGTCCTCGCGAGCGGCAGTGGCCGCTTGGCCCACTCACCCCGACGCGCAACGCATTCGCGGCGATGCTCTGAAGCGGGCCGGCGATCTGGCTGGGGCGGTCAGTGCCTATCGAGCGGCGTTAAGGGTCACCCCCGATGGCGGTCGGCCGGATGGCCATCATCGCCTGGGGGCAACCCTGGTTCAAGCCGGCGCCATTGCCGAAGGGGTGGACGCCCTGCAACGGGCGGCGTTGTTGGGGCCGCGCCAAGCTCCAATCCTTCGGGATTGGGCGGCGGCGCTGCTGCGGGCGGGCGACGGGCCGGGAGCCATCGAAGCCTGCGATCGGGCCCTGGCCATGGATCCGTTTGATCAGGAAGCCTTGGCCTATCGGGCGTTGGGACTGCGGTTGGCCGGAAACCACACCGCTGCCGAGCGGTTGGCCGATCTCCATCGTTGGATTCACTTGACCGCCCCGCTTTTCCCTCCCGGTGCCGAAGACCTGGGGGCCTTTAATCAAAGGCTGGCTCAAGACCTCGCGGCGCTGAAATCCCGGAAATGGCAGCCAGCCACCCAGAGCATCCGAGGCGGAACCCAGACCCAAAACAACATCTTTACCGAGCCGGTGGCCAGCATCGCGCGGCTACGCCAGGCCATCGACGCCGCCATTCGGGTTTATCTGGACGGCTTGGAGGCTTTGGACGGGGATTCGCCTCATCCTTTTTTGGCCGGTCGGCCCCGGCGCTATGCCTATCGTGGCTGGTCGGTGATTTTGGAGGACCAGGGATATCATGTGCCTCATATCCACCCGGAAGGATGGTTGAGTGGGGCTTATTATGTTCAGGTGCCGGATTTTGCCCCTGGAGACGACCCCGGTTGCATCGAATTCGGGCGCCCTTGGGCCGAACTGCCCTTCACATTCCCGCCTCCCACCCGCCGGGTGCCGCCTGCCGCCGGGCGGCTGGTGCTGTTTCCTTCGTATTTCTGGCACGGCGTGCGGCCCTTCCGAAGCTCTGGTCAGCGGATCACGGTGGCCTTCGACCTGATGCCGCTGGAGCGGTGACGCTCCGCCCGATCGCCTTTTCTTGAAATGTTCGATCAAACAAAGCCGAACATTTCAGGAAAATAGCCCTTGCCCATTGGAACAGAATAGGTACAATGCGCCTGTTGCGCGCCTGCCGGGCGTATGACAGAAACAAGGGGGAAAGGTTGATGGCAACCGCACCGTCGCGACAGGTGGATAAAGAACCAATGGACAAGCAAAAGGCACTCGATGCCGCGCTCAGTCAAATCGAGCGGGCGTTTGGCAAGGGCTCAATCATGAAGTTAGGGGCCCATGCGACTCAAGTCGAAACCGAAGTGGTATCGACCGGCTCGCTGGCCCTGGATATTGCGCTTGGCATTGGTGGGTTGCCAAGAGGCCGAATTATTGAAATTTATGGACCAGAAAGCTCTGGAAAGACAACTTTAGCATTGCATGCTATCGCAGAAGCCCAAAAAAATGGCGGGACTTGCGCTTTTATTGACGCTGAACATGCTCTCGATCCTGGTTATGCTCGTAAGCTGGGGGTTAATATCGACGAGGTGTTGATCTCGCAGCCCGATGCCGGCGAGCAAGCCCTGGAAATCGCCGACACATTGGTGCGCTCGGGGGCCATCGACATTCTGGTGGTCGACAGTGTTGCCGCCCTGGTGCCGAGGGCCGAACTGGAAGGCGAAATGGGCGACAGCCATGTCGGTCTGCACGCCCGCTTGATGAGCCAAGCGTTACGCAAACTCACCGGCTCGATCTCGCGTTCACGGACAATGGTGATCTTTATCAACCAGATCCGTTTGAAGATCGGCGTGATGTTTGGCAATCCAGAGACGACAACCGGCGGCAATGCCCTGAAGTTCTATGCTTCGGTTCGCCTGGATATTCGTCGAACCGGCGCAATCAAAGATCGGGATACGGTGGTGGGTAACCAAACCCGTGTCAAAGTTGTTAAAAATAAAATGGCTCCGCCGTTCCGCGTGGTGGAGTTCGATATCATGTATGGTGAGGGGATTTCCAAGGTTGGTGAATTGCTAGACTTGGGAATTCAGGCCGGCGTAGTCGATAAATCAGGGGCTTGGTTTTCAACCGAAGGCACCAGAATTGGCCAGGGACGGGAAAACGCCAAGACATTCCTGCGCGCCAATCCCGAATTGGCCGAAACCATCGAAAAGAAAATCCGCGCCAATGCCGGCTTGGTGGCCAAGGCCATGATCGGAACCCCAGAAAGCGATGCCGACGCCAGCAGTCCCGATTAGGATAGGGCTGTTTTCTTGGCTTTCGGAGGGCTTCGCCCGACACCCGCAAGGAGCATGGCTTTCTTGACCTCATGACGTTATGGATAAAACGTCACAGGCTCAAAGGACCAACGGGCCCGTTGCCGGTGTGGGCAGAGCCCACGACGGCCTTATCTCAGTGCCTATGGGGCAAGCCCCTTCCCAATAATACCGGCGAGCCCTGATACTGACACATCGCCGGTCCTCGGGCTGCGACGGCGGCCCCGCGTCCTCGTGGACGTGAAGCCCCAGTGCGTGGACTCTAGGGGGCGCGGATGCGCCCGCCCGGCGTCTGAGGGCAGCCTTGATGAGTCACCATCAAGGCCCGATGGTATAAGACCAAGGGGGGACGTGGAGATGTATCGGAGCCGGATTGATCATGATGGTGATGCCGATCAGGCCTTATTTTTCTACCATGTTCCCAAGACCGGCGGGGTCAGTTTCTTTACGGCATTGCGCCATGCTTGGTTAGAAGGCCACCGGGTGGCTGGCACTGGCCCCCGGCCTGCGATGTTCCGCTATGACGACATCGCTCGCGACATTCCAGTCAAAGGGCTGCGCTATACCCTGGTCGGCACCCATAAGGCTTTCGGGGCTCATCTTAAATTCGAACAACCCTTCTTACTCACCACGATTTCGCGGGAGCCGGTGGCGCGGATCACCTCGGAATACACCTACCAATCCATGCGACGAGGACAGCCGGTTAGTGCCGCCGGCTTTGAACAGGTGTTCCGGCAGGAAGAAAACACCAACCGCGCGGTCAAGCAGCTTGGCGCTTCCCGTTACGGGGTCGCAGCCCGACCGTCGACTCTGGACGCGGCGATTGAGACTCTCGATCGTTACTTTCACAGTTATGTGGATCATCGGTTATGTGATGATCTGATCGAGACTTATCTATCCCATTACCAATTGCCCAATGTCGACGTCGACCGGCTCAACCAAACTACGGATCGCTTTAAGTTTGATTCGTCGCCCTACCGTGACGAAATCCTGGAGCGAAATCATTTGGATCGGCAATTGGCCGACTATATCCGGGAACATCCCAGAGTACCGGCCTTAACTTATCGCAGTGATCGGCTTCATCCCTTGACCGTGATTATTCGCGAAACCGGCAACGATACCCGATCCGAAGGCGTGGTGCGCTCGATTCCGACGAAAACCGACTTCGCTAACGGCTGAACAGGAAATGCCCGGCGAATCCACCTAAAACCGCGCTGGCCCCGATCACCGGCACGCGCAGGCCGGTGCCGGCTTCCAGGGCTTCGGTGAAGGAGACGCCATCTAGTAAGGCAGCCCCGGTGATCAAGCCGCCGGCAATGGTGCTGGCCAACACCACTCCCGCCGCGGCTCCAGCCAAAACCGCCACCACAGGCTGTAACCCGAAATCATAGCCCTGATCGACGACCACAGGAGCCGGTTGCGGGTCAGCTTGCGGTTGGCTCTGGGCATGGGCAGCGTTGGGCAACCAGCCAACCAGGATCATCAGAGCAACAATAGCCAAAAGGCGCATGACGGTCTCCCGCGCAAAGAGTGGGCTTAAACATTCCAAGGCACCCGGACAGGAAACGGTTACCGGGCCCCCGATCGATCCTTAATACCACGTTACCAGCGCCCTGGCGACCATCCGTCTCGAAGGATCCTCATCATAGAAACCAACTGTTCTCGATCAATTGATTATCCAACACCAACAGACTCTCGCGCCCCTCGGCACTGCGAAGAATGTCGATGATCCCGGAGACATTGGAACAGCCATTCCCGATGAAACGGTCGGCACCCAATGCCAACCATGTATCGATCATGACCTCTCGGCCTAACGCTGCGCCGTTCTCGCCGTCGTGATAATGGATGCCTTTGTGATCGGCGGTGCGTCGGCCATAGGTCATCACCACCCGCGTGCCGTAACGACGGCGCATCTCTCGAGCCAAACAAGCGTCATCGGTCAGCAGCAGCAAACGCCACGACTCTGGAACGGTTTCGATCAAGGCCATGATTCGGTCATTGACGGCGGCCAGCTCCGGGAGTTCCACCACCTTGTCCGAGCCGCGCAGATGAACCGCCAGCACCGGCGCTCCAGCCAGATGACGCTCCCGGAACTCTTGAACGGCGGCGAGGATTTCGGGCCGGGGGCGCAAATACCGATCAAACAGCGCCTTGAAACAAGCCTTGACCGAAGACCCGTGCAGCGGGTGCTCCGGTGGAATCCATGGCACCAGATCCGCCACGCCCATGAACACGCAACACACCAAAACCGTTTCGGGACGCGCCAGGAACTCCAGAGCGCCCAGCCCCGGACGCTTGGACCAGCGGTCGCGCCGCAACGCTTCGCGGTTCCAGCCCTCGGGAAAACAGGAAACCCCGTCCTCTAAGGCCAACAGGCTCTCAACCGTCAGGGCCGAAACCGGCTCGAAAAACAACCCAAACGCATCTCCGCCCCGACCATCGGAAAAGCGGCATTTGCGCCCCCATTGGATCACCGGGCTGCGTCCGGTGAGTTCAGCCAACAGCAGTCCCCCCAAGACGTGGCAAACCTCGGACCAGAAGCCAAACCCCCAGGCCTTGATCAGCACATAACCGGGGGTGGCTCTGGAAGCTCCCGACCTCGGATGAGAGGCCAGCACCGATAGATTGTCGCGCGCCGCCGTCAACGCTGCGGCTTGACCGAAGTAGCCCGCCGCCGCCGCTCCCAACCCGACCAATGCCGCGATCACGCCCAACAAATTGAGGGCTTCGGCGACGTTGGATCGGGCGGCAAGGCTGCGGCGGCAATGGGCATCCGCTGCCGCCAGATTGCCTTGATAGAGATAGGCGACCGCTTGAGCCAAATGGCGATCTTCGATCATCCGGGCGCGATCCTCAAGCCTAGGGGCCGAAGGTTGGGGGGGCCGCCGTCGCGGCCCGAGGACCGGCGATGTGTCAGTATCAGGGCTCGCCGGTATTATGCGGGGCTTGGTGCCGTCCATCGTAAGCTGTCGTCGGGAAGGGTGCGCTGGATCAGGGGCGGGATGATCCCTTGCAGACGGGCCAAATGGGCCTGTCGTTCCTCATCCCCAGACAAAAAATGGACCCCAACCGAGCCATGAACCAACGAAACCCCTCGCGCCGGTAACCACCGCTCCCCCATCCGGGCGCTAGGCATCAACACGAGCACCAATGCCGAACGGGCCAGATGGGCCAGATGGGCCAGAACCAGGGCTCGCGCCTCGGTCTCCTCCATGCGATCCAGCAGATGGTCAAGAATAACCAAGTCCAGGGGCGGTAAATCCGCAGCCGCCATCACCCGCAAATCCGTGCAGGACAGTCTCCCGTTTCGCGAGACCAGCCGCAGCTCGGCGAGGGCCGACGCCCAGATCTCAATGCCAAACCACTCGGTGCCCTTCAGCCGGTCGGCCAACAAGGCCCGGTAACGCCCTTCGGCGCCCGCATCAAAGGCGCGGGCGATGGCCCGCGCCTCGTGCAGCTTGTCCAGCATCAACACCGCGTAAAGCGTCCCCTCTTCCGAGACGATTCGCCCGCTCGCCAGTGTTGAAAGCATCCAAAGAGTTACCGAGGCCGGCAATGATGGTGGTGATAGCGATCACACCAGGGCAGGGTATGGTGAGGCGGTGCCACATGATGGGGCGGATGGTGTGGATGACACCGCGCATCTCGAGGATGGTGATGGCACCACGCACCATCGGCCAAGGCCGAGGCCGGGAACGCGGTCCCGAAGAATGCAGTGACCGCGACGGCCATCACGGCACATCGCAACAGCATCATGACGTTGTTCATAGTGGACACCCTGACTCTCCTTCTGTTGGGCCTAGGATAAGAGGCCCTTGCGGCCCACCCAAGGGCCTACGCCGTCAGTCTTGCAGCACGAATCGACGGTTTAGCGGCAGCACCGGGCGAGCGTTGTTCGGGAACAGCGCGGCAAAGGTCTCGATCTGCGTTTTTGAAGCCGTGATCGGACGGCGGAAAATGTTCCACTGAATGATCTCGGAACAAGGCGGCGTGGTCAGCGAGCCTTCATACCGAAAGCGATCCCGCTGCTCCGGCAGTAAACGACCCGGATGGATGTGCTGGGTGGTCTTGGTCTCGCCCACGGCTTTGGGCATTGCCTGCCAAATCGTCTTAAGGGTGGGATTTTCGTCGCCTGCAACGACGAACACGCCCACCACCAAAGCGGCCGTACTGGTTTGGTTGACGTGGACGAAATGAATCTCCATCGCCAACCCTTGACCGTCAATCCGGTGTTCGCTGGGATGATGGAAGTGAAACTGCTTGAGCGTAAACAGCTCACCGCCCTCGCTCGCGGTTCCGTAGCGGAACGACGCCGCCGAACCAGCCTCCTGAGTCACATCTTCGAAGTCTTCGGCCTGAGCCTCGGCGGCGGACGCGTCCCCTGGCACTGGAACCTCGATGGTGTGGCCGTTATTGACCACGGTCAACGGCAAGGGATACCAGCGCAAAGACAGGGGCGACAAATGGGCGTGAACGGGACGCGGCAGAGTGATCGGCGACTGTTGAGTGCCCAAGGAACAGGCTTTGAAGTCCGGTGCAAGGTCGCCCCAATGCTCCGGACCTTCCGCGCCGTCATAGGTCCAATGGGCACCGGCGCTGCTGGCTTCGGCGCTGCGGGCCAGACAGATCGGACACGCCGCCGCTGCGACCAATCCGGTTAAAATCGAGCGACGATGCAAGTCCATGACGAATCCTCTCCCGGAAGGTCTCGAGGTCAGGGGCCGTGCCGATGTCGGCAAAGCCCCCGTCCTCCCCCAGTCCTTACCCCCGAGCCCTCAAGGGTGAGGCTCCGGCATATTGAAAGGACGTCGTCCGCACCTTCTTGCCCGACAAGGCCAGCTCGATGTGATCGACGAAAACGACCTCCTGGGGCCGCTCGGCGGGCGCCAACGTGGCCTCGGCGTGAGCCTGCAACGCCTTGCCGAGCGATTCGGTGTTAATGCCGGCTTCCGCCACGACAGTCGCCACCAATCCACCGCCGGCATCCGAGCTGGCCACCAAAATGTCGGAGACACCAGGCACCGCCAGCAAGGCAGTCTCGACCTTAGCCGGCGACACCTTGACACCATCGACCGTCACCAGGGTCTCGACCCGACCTGTGAACAGCATCCGATCGCCGACCCGTTCGACCAGATCGCCGGTGACCAACCAGCCATCCACCGTGAAGGGCCGATTCTCGCCGCCGGCATAACTGAGCATGGCCCGAGGGCTCCGCACCTGAAGGGCGCCTTGGCGCACCCGCAGAACCACGTCGTCCACCCCAGAGTCCAGCCATTCGGCGGGGAAGCCGGCCTTGCCGTCTGCCACCGTGAACACCACACCGGCCTCGCTGGAGGCGTAAATCTGCCGCACGCGGGCCCGAGGGAAGCGTGCCGCCAACTGATCCAGCAATGGCTGATCGGTGATGTCGCCGCCCAGCGTCGCCACCTGCAACGGCAACTCCGCCGTTTTCAGTTCGGCCAACAGAGTCCGCCAAACGCACGGCGTCGCACTCAGGTGGGTGATCCGGTGTTCGACAGCCAAACGGGCCAGATGACCGCTGTCGGCCCGAGGCGAAGACACCAGCGTTGCCCCCGCTGTGACCGCCGCGACCACCACCTGGATGCCGCCAAAAGCCGTCGGCTCGTAGGTCAGCAGCCAGCGCGACTCGGCGCTGTGGTTGCCCCGAATGCGACCGATCAGGCGGGTAAAGTCCTGACGCACCAACTTGGGCTCGCCCGTGGTTCCCGAGGTCGGGATCAGCACAGCAAACCCGCTGTCAGCGGTAGACACCCCTGGCCCCAGCCGAACCAGCTTGCCGCCGGGCCCGATCTGGACGGCAGCGCCCGCCGGACGGGGCGAAGCCCCCCGCAGCAGCACCAGTTCAACGCCAATCCGTTGGGCGGCGATCAGGGCGGCGATAAGCGTGGCCACCGAACGAGCGGTTACGGCAACGCGGCTTCCCAGCGGCAGCTCCGGTTGGAGTTGCTCTGCCAGGGCGCTAAGGCTCGCCCAATCGTAGGTCCGTCCATCCTCAATCAGTTGGAAGGATGGATTGATCCAGGCCGGCACGATCATAAGATATCACCCTCCTTACCAGGCCCGCCGGAACCGCCGGGCCGGACCTGTCCCGAAAGACCACAGCCACCGTTGACGATGCTACCATAAACTGTCAAGAAACTCTTAAGGTTTGATGCGCTGGAATTTCACCCGCACATCCAGCGGCGAACCCAGACGTACAACCACGCCAGCCAGCCGATAGCCGCTGGCCGGCGAAGCATCGGTATACCGGGTTGCGTCCAGCAATGCCAAGAGCACATCGCGCCGCACCGGCGCCGCACCGCTGTCCCGCCGGTCAAACTGGGCCCGCAGCTCGGCCCGCTCTCGATCGGAAATCATGCGTTCGAAGTCAAACACCAACTCCACTTCGGCACTGCGCTCAAGGCCCAGACTGTAACCTTGCAAGATATAGCCGGTCGCCCGAACCTGAGCCTCGAAATCGCGGAACTCCTTATCGGAGAAATTCAACAGTCCATGGACATCCTCGCCGTCGTCTCGGCTCGTGCCAGCCAACCAATCGGCCAAGGACTGCACGGCTGTTATGCCAGAGTCCAACAAGCCGGCCATTCCCGCCCGCATGCCGCTCCACCAGCCCTGACTCGCTGCCATCGGCACGGCCGTGTTGCCATCGGCCAGCGCCGCCGCTCCGGGCATGGCCAAAGCCGCCGCGATCACGACAGCAGACGCCAAGCGGGTTAGGTCGATCACCAGCAGCCTCCGACGGTTCAGGTTTCCCGCCCGCCCTGTCCCGCCGATCGGACTCCGCCGAGCAACAGGAAAGGATAAGGGTAGGGCGCGCGCAGCCTAGCCAGCGGATTCCCCACGTCAAGACAAAAAGGCGGCAGATCCTGGTGACATCCCAGCGATCCCCAGGCTTTTCCTGCATTCAGCCATGTCATTCACACGTCATACCTCTGGCTGTCACTTGAACGCCACCTCGCTGATCTTCTCCCGACTCCTGAAAAGAGATGGACATGCCAACTTGACAGTCTGGTCAGTCGTGGTATGAAGGCCTGAAGCATATGGAGTTGTTGGTTTGCTTGACCCTAAGGGGGTGCGCCCTCCGTCAAGATAGCCACCTGCGGGCGCCGACAGGGATTTTCATAATATCGAGATCCAGTTGAGGACGTGAAATGACCGTTGCGGACGAAGTTAAGAAGCGATATGGCGAATACATCAAGCTTCAGGTGCTTGATGAGCAGTATCTAAGCCGCGATCGGGAACGGAAGATTCTGGGTGAGGGAGTCACTCGTTTCGAAATTCCGCTGGAAAACGCCCGCTCTATTCTCATGTCGGTCGCTTCTGAGAGCGATATCGTCTTTGAGAAGGACGTTGACAAGCTCGTCAAAGAGATCATGCAAGTTTTTGCGGCCAACAGCGGCAATATCGGCCCGAATGAATTCGCCCATGGCATCGCCATCTACCGGCAGCTTTCCAGTGGCCATGTCAGCGAACTCGATGCCAAGCGTCGCCTGAAGCAAATGGTCATCGAAAATGACTGGAAGCCCGGTCGGGCCTTCTTCAGCCTGCCGATCGGCACCCGTAAGTGGTTCAAAGAAATCCCCTGATTCCGGTGCTGGTCTAACAGTCAGAGCCAATCAGGGCCAGAACCAGGAAGCGGGCGTCCGGGATGGGGGCGCGCGGGGCGATCCACGGGATGCGCCCATCGGGGGTGTGCCAGTCGAGGGGATGGGAATCCATGGATATCGTGCATTTTAGCGTGGCGGCCGGTCTCATCCTCGCCAAGGCGTTCAGCATTGTGGTCATCATCTATCTGCCGATGATCATAGGCGCGCGTTGGCTGCCGCGGATCGATACCGCCGGCATGTATCTGTTGCCGACAGCCTGGACGCTGCCGATGTTCAGCGGCGCCGTGTTGGGCGGCACCATGGTTTATTTCAATCTGGATGAGGAATACTTCACCGTCGACAATATTTTCCGCGCCGACGGCCCGTGGAATTTGTCCTATTATTCCTTCATCCTGGATCGGGTCAATCCGTTTAACTACTATCTGGATCCTGTGCTGAGTCACCTGACCTTCCAAGGTCAGGACATGAACATCAGCATCGCGTTGTCCTTGGCCGCCGGCAGCTTCGGCCTGCTGGTGATCCGGGCCATCAGTACGTGGCATTCATTCGGCGCTTGGCGCGGCATTCTGTTCGGGTTCGCGATTGCGGTCTGGGCTTGCTACATGACCATTTTTGGCGTCTGCCTGGTGCTGTGGCTGTTGAACCTGCTGAACTTTTGGACGTTGGCGGTTTTGACCATCTCGGTCCACCTTTACCGAACCCATTCCTGGCCATTCACCTACCACACCCTCATGTCGCCGGTGTGGGGTGGGCATGACCACGGTCATGGTCACGGAGATCATGGGCATGGCGGTGGGCATGGTCATGATGCTCATGGGGGCGGTCACGGCGGTGGCCACGGTGGGGGGCATGACGCCCATGGGGCAGGTCACGGCGGCGGCCATGGAAGTGGCCACGGTGGCCATGATGATCATGGCCACGGGAGCGGTCACGGCGGTGGCCACGGCGGTGGTCATGGCGGCCACGGGGATCATGATGAAGACAGTTTACGGGACGCGGTTCATCCACTGTTTCCCCGCCATCACTAAGACGAGCTTTAGGGAGGACGGCAGCGTCAGAGCCGCCGCTTCCTCCTTCTTCTAATCGTTACGATCTTCGGCGCAAGCCACCGTCAGCTCATGGGTTCCGGCCATGTTCAATGCCTCGAGTTTCCTGGTCCGCTGGGTGTTGGCCATGTTCATCGTCTTTGCCACCTATAACGCCTCGGGATACTCGTATTATCACTGGGTGACTGGGGCCGGAGCCGAGAACTGGCCCTTGAAAAGTTTCGTCGGCGTCAGTCTGCTGACGTCCTATGGTGTCTTCGCCATTGCCATTTGGCGGTCACTGGGGCCGGTCGGGGTTGCCACCTCGGCAGCGTCGTTAACCGCCCTGGTCTGGACTCTGGTGGATTACAACCTGCTGGATTTGAACAATCCCGACGCGGTGGCTACCGTGGTCGGAACCTTGTTTGCCACGATCCTATCCTTTGGCGTGTCCTGGTCCCATATCAGAACCCGTCTTAGCGGTCAGGTCGACTCCAAGGACGTCAACCAGTACTAACAGTACTCAGTGGATTTGCAGTGTTAAGTGGACTGGGATCGGAGGCCGAGAGCATGGCCTCCTGAGCCTCAAGGTGCTGTGGGGGTATACCCTCGAGCCTTGATGTTGACTCATCAAGGCTGCCCTCAGACGCCGGGCGGGTGTGGGCAAAGCCCAGGAAAGACCCTAGACCCGCCCATAGGTATCATTCAGACGCACAATATCGTCCTCGCCTAAATAGGCTCCCGATTGCACCTCAATCAGGTTGAGCGGAACTCGGCCTGGATTCTCCAAGCGGTGCGGCGTGCCCAACGGAATGAACATCGATTCATTTTCCCGCAGCAACACCTGTTCTTCCCCGCGCGTCACCAGAGCGGTCCCATTGACCACCACCCAATGCTCGGCACGATGGTAATGCAACTGAAGGGATAATTGGGCGCCCGGATTGACGGTCAGCCGCTTGACCTGGAAGCGATCTCCAGAATGCAATCCTTGATAGAATCCCCAAGGCCGATGGACCTTGCGATGATTGATCGGCTCGGTGCGCCCCTGACGCTTCATCTCGTCCACCAGGGTCTTGACCTCGCTGACCCGGTCTCGAGAGGCCACCAGCACCGCGTCGTCGGTGACCACGATGACGGTGTCGTCCACCCCCACCGCCGCCGTCAACATCCCCTCGCTACGGATGTAACAGTTGCTGCTGCCCAACGTCACCACGTCGCCGATCTGAACATTGCCGGCCTGGTCCTTGTCGCCGATCTCCCACAAGGCCGACCAGGCACCGACATCGGTCCAGCCAATGCTCGCCGGAACCATGGCGGCCCGGTCGGTGCGCTCCATCACCGCATAGTCGATAGAGGTGCTGGGCGCCGCCGCAAAGGCCGTCGCATCCAACCGGAAAAAGTCCAAATCGACCATAGCTTCGGCGATGGCGCGGGAGCAGGCCGCCACCACCGCCGGCTCAAAGCGTTCCAACTCCGCCAGCACCACCGCCGCCGGAAACAGAAACATGCCGCTGTTCCAGAAATGGACGCCACCGGCAACATAGGCTTCGGCAGTGGCTCGAGGGGGCTTTTCGACAAAGGCCGCGACGGCATGAACCCCGTCCAATCCCGCCAGAGCCGGCCCCTGCTGGATATAGCCATATCCGGTTTCGGGGGCGGTCGGCGTGATGCCGAAGGTCACAAGATGCCCGGCGGATGCCGCCACCGCCGCCCGCTCGACTGCCGCTAGGAAGGCGCGTTCATCGCGGATCAGATGATCGGCAGGCAGGACCAGCATCAAGGCGTCGGGATCATGATTGACGATCCGCAGGGCCGCCACCGCCACCGCCGCTGCCGTGTTGCGGCCAACCGGCTCCAAGATGATGGTTGGCGCCGGCACGCCGGCCATCTGGCTCAACTGGTCCGCAATCACAAAACGGTGTTTTTCGTTGCAGATCACAATGGGCGGTGCAAAACGAGTGGTATCGGCCACTCTCCGCACCGTCTCCTGAATCATCGAGCGGTCGGAGGTCAGATTGAGCAACTGTTTAGGGAATTGCTCGCGCGACATTGGCCATAAGCGAGCCCCAGCGCCGCCAGACAACAGGACAGGATGAATCCTTCGATGACCCGAGAGACCGGCCATGACAAACCCTTCGTGATCGAAATGCTAATTCTGTTGAAACGCCGGTTCAGTTGGGAACCGTGGTGATGAAGAGTGCGGTGGCGACGGGCAGCGCGCCCGGACTCCCTTCCGCGCCGCTCAAAGCCTTTCGCAGTTCGGTCAGATAGCCGGTCGCCTGTTCGGCTTCTGGCCGCAACGCCGGGAACAACGGCTTGGCGCTGGCGATGGCGACCACCAATTCCCGTCCGAAAGGTTGCCCGACGGTCCAGAACCGCCCGCCACCGGCGGGATCGCCCAGCTTGCGCTGTCCTCCGGCCCCCAGCTTATGCTCTTTTTCCAGGCCATTGGGCCAGAGATGCACGACATAGCCCTCAAGGGTAAAGTAATCAACCTGAAGATAGGCCGGAAAGCTCGGTCCATGCAGGTCTAAAATCAGGTTTTGGCGATCTTTATAGACCGCTCCGGCGTTGATCGGCTGAAGTTGAACCGGTTGAGACAGCCCTTGATTGCGCTCGCGCAACGAACTGATCATATCCAAAGAGTCACATAAAATCGGGCTCACAGTCTCGGTCTTGACGGTGTAGGCCGCTCCGGTCACGCTCCCCCCGATCAGGGCGCGTAATTGAGCCTCCGAGTTGCCTTCCCCCATCGCGCCCGTCACCATAATGGTTCCGTCTGTGCCAGGATCGGCCCGCAGCAAGGAACAGGGGGCCCGGTTCACCACCGTGCGAATTGACCCCAAAACCGCTTCGGTCATGGCCGCCTGTTGAGCCCGCACCCGCTCGTCGGCCTGCCGCTTGGCTTCAATCGCCGCCTGCTCGGCCCGCGCTTGGGCTTCCGCTAGATGCTGGGCCTCCAGCGCCGCCTGTTCAGCCCGCGCCTGGGCCTCGGCCTGTCGCTTGGCCTCGGCGGCGGCCTGTTCGGCGCGGGCCCGTGCTTCGGCTAGACGTGCGGCATCGGCGGCGGCCTGTTCGGCCTGGGCCTTTTCTTCGGCCAAATGTTTGGCTTCGGCGACGGGCGAGGTCGGGGTTGGGGGCCCCTGATCTCCCGACGCTGCCCTCACGACGCCCTTATCCGGACCTGGGCCGCCATGATGGGGACTCATCGCCAACCATCCCCCGATCCCGCCCGCGACGAGGGCCGCTCCGACGACGGCGACCAACCCTCGCCGGCCTCTCCGGCGCTCGCCCCTGGACTCGCCTGAATAGCCGTTCCAATCCGGTCCCCGACCCGGCCCGCCCCTAACCGACAGCTCTCCGGCGGGCATCATCACCGGAGGCCGTTGAACGGTTTCCTCCTGGGATAAGGCCGGAGCCGAAAGCGGGCTGTCCTCGCTCAATCTGCCGGGCATCAGGGTTGTGCCGTCATCTATGGCGGCACCGTCAGCAACGGCAGCAGCGGACAACCGGCGTTCGGCGGCGTCCCGCAAGGCCTGAGCGAATTCGGCGGCGCTTTGGTACCGATCCTCGGGACGCTTCGCCATGGCTTTTTCCACCACCTGATCAAAGGCGCGTGGAATCTGCACATTTAAGGCCGATGGCCGTTCGGGTTGACTGTGCAAAACCCGATGCATAACGGTGGTCAAGCTGCCGGTGAAGGGTTTTTCTCCGGTCAAGAGCTGATACAAGACGGCGCCGGATGAAAAAATATCGGATCGGCCATCAACCTGTTGGCCCATGAACTGTTCGGGCGACATGTAGCTGGGCGTGCCCATCACCGCGCCAACCTGGGTCAAGTTGGACGACTCGAGACGAGCAATGCCGAAGTCAGTGATCTTCACCACGCCGTCATCGGTCAGCATGATGTTGGCGGGCTTGATGTCCCGATGAACGATGCCGTGGTGATGAGCGTAATCAAGGGCCGATAGGACATCGCCCATAATACGGACAATGGTCTTGACCTCGAACCGTTCCTCTTTGTCGAAATAGTCCTTCAGATCGCGGCCTTCGATGAACTCCATGGCGATAAACGCCGTGCCGTCATCCTCACCATATTCGTAGATACCGACAATATTCGGGTGATTGAGGCGTCCAGCGGCACGAGCCTCGCGTTTAAAACGCGTGATTTGAGCGGAGGTTGCTTCTGGGTCTTCAGCCCTCAGCATATCCGCGCGCACCGTCTTCAGGGCCACGAAACGCTCGATGAAGGGATCCTTGCCCTTATAGACGACACCCATGGCGCCCTTGCCCAGTTCGCCTTCAATGTCGTATTTGCCGAGCTTACCGATATCCGCCTGTTTCACATCGCCCCCGGCTGTTGCCGCCGTGCCCGAGTCAGACCGGCTTGATGATCAAGCCCCCAGCCCCATTCGAGTCCGGTATACCCCCGAATGACAACGGCGCCAAGAGACAGCCGCCGCACGTTCGCCCAATCCTATCCATAATAAGCACCGGATGGTCAGGCGAATGTACGACAAACGATCAGGAGTCGGCAGCCTCCTCGCAATGGCCGTGGCAAAATTCTCATAAAACAGGGCGCCCAGACGCCGAGCGGGCACAGAGAGCGCCCCGAGCCGCCGTCGCAACCCCGGTACCCGCGCGGGATTACAAATCCCGCTGCCTCACCCGCCGCACGCCCCGGCCCAACAACCGCGCCACGCGGGCCGGTGAAAAGCACAATGCGGTCAGGCCGGCAATCCCCGCCGCAACCGGCGCGCCGGTTCGGCGGGCCGCCACGGCGCATTCCAGGGCCAACGAAGCCCGAAACCGACGCTGGGCCGCAGCCCCGCCCAACCGGCCTATCCGGTCCCGTTGACGTTGCCACAACAAAGCAGCGGCTTCTTCGACCCGCGCCCGTGCCGCGAACCCGCCCAAATGAACCACCGCGCCCATTTGGGGCAGGCTATCCAAATCATACCGCTCGATTAGGCGCAACAGCCAATCCCAGTCTTCGAAGCGCGGTAGGTCTTCGGCGAAACCACCAATCCGTTCGAAACAAGCCCGCCGAGCCAGCAAAGTCGAACCCGGCGAGACCGTGCATCCGTCCAGCAACGCCGCCAACCCGGTTCCATCGGCGGCTGGGCTCCGTTCAAACCGACCGCCGGTGGCCAAACGATGCAGAATAAACCCCGTCACCAGCGCCCCCACGCGATCAGGAGCCTGATTCAGCGCGGACACCTGGGCCGACAGCTTGCCCGGCAGCCATTCGTCGTCGGAATCCAGAAAGGCAATCAACGCTCCTCGGGCTGCCGCAAGACCCGTATTGCGAGCCGCCGGTGCGCCTTTATTGGCCGAATGGCGAATAACCTGGATGCGAGAGTCTGTCCCCCAGATTCCACCAGCAAGAACGGCTTCGGCTCCACCATCGGTGGAACCATCATCGACAAGGATCAGTTCCCAGTCGGTAAAATCCTGGTCTAGCACGCTAATGATGGCGCGAGACAATGTAGCCGTGCGGTTATAAACCGGAATGATGATCGAGACAGTGGACATGATGCTTCGTGAGCGAAGGGATGCGCGACGAAAACGCCCAGGAGCGTGCCGGACGTTGGCTTAAGGCTCTTATATGCTATTCTCCTCGTCTCGGCGTGTTCGTCGTGACCGGAACGTCGCGCGATCTCGGGTCGGGTGACACCTTTTCTTTTCGCCGGGTTGGTCCCGGAAACTCTGTTGGACAGGGCAAGCATCCATGAAACGCATCCTGCTCGTTGATGACGTACCGGCCGTTCGGCTTTCGATTCGCGCCGCCTTGGAAGCCACCGGCTATCAGGTGATAGAAGCCGCCGACGGTAAAGAGGCCCTAAGTCTGCTCGATAGCCAAGTCGTGGACCTCATCGTCACCGATTTATGGATGCCCAACCTTGACGGCGTTGAGCTGTTGAAGTGCCTGCGCGCCGCCAATGCCAATATCCGGGTGATTGCCATTTCCGGCGGCGGCATGCGCAAGCCCATCGATGTTTCGGCAGCCCTGGCCCAGACCTGGGGCGCCGATGCGGTGCTTTATAAGCCGTTCGACAATGACGATCTGGTTTCTGAAATTAAGCGGCTGGTCGGTTGAACGGCAGAACGGCGCCGGCCTGTCAGGCCGGCACGCCGTGTTGTCGAAGATAAGCATCGGTTTCGGCAAGGCCCTCGGGTGAGCCGATCTCGTAGAAGCGATGCCCAACCTCGTACCCAGCCAAGCGCCCGGCCTCTACAAGGCCGGTGTAGATCTGTGCCAAATCAAAGGGCTGATCGTTGGGTTGCGCCAAGAGCGTTTCCGCCGTGAGCACGCCTAAACCATAATCGATGTAACGCATTTCGGGATCCCGCAGGATCTTACTGTAGCACAAAATGCGCCCCTCACTGAACACCACATTGCTGGTGTCCCAGCGTCCTTCGTTCCCATAAACCGTCATCAGGCCATCCAGCCCGCTCGCGCGCCAAGCGTCCACCACCGGAGCATAGGCCAAGTCCAAATAGCTGTCGCCGTAGAGAATCAGAAAGGCCGAGCCCAGCATCGGCAGGGCTTTGCGCAGGGCGCCGCCGGTTCCCAACAACCGATCCCCATCGAAGGAATAGCGGACGTCCAGGCCGAACCGACGGCCGTCACCAACAAACTCCGCCACTTGCTCTCCGAGATAACCCAGGCAGAGCACCACAGTTTGAGCGTTTTCCCGCCGCAGCAGACGCAACTGATGAGCGATGAACGGCTCTCCTGCGACTTCGACCATCGCCTTGGGAATGGTGGTGGTAATCGGTCGCAGCCGGGTGGCCAGACCACCCGCCAGAATGGCTATCGGAGGAAGAGTCACGGCAAAGCGCCCCGTTTAGAGAAAAGGGGGCCGAAGCTCCCAGGGTTATTATACCGGCGATGTGCCAATCAAGAGGCTCGCCGGTATTACTGCACAACCACTTTGGTTCCCTCGAAATCAAAACGGAACCGGACTTCGCGCAAGCCTGCCCCAAGCATCGCGTGACGCAGCCGGGTCTTGTCCTCGGTATAGAACATCAGGAAGCCGCCGCCGCCCGCTCCGATCAATTTGCCGCCGATGGCACCGTTAGCCATGGCGGTCTGGTACCAGACATCGATGGCCGGGTTCGACATGCCGCCCGAGCGTTGCTTCTTATGCTCCCAATGCTCATGCATCAGTTCACCGAACCGCCTCAAATCGCCAGATTCCAGGGCGGCTTGACTGCGTAGCCCCAGGTCTTTGACATAATGCAGGTTTTGAACCATGGAATTGTCGGATTGACGAGTCCGGCTGTCCTGATCCTTCAAAATTGAAGAGGCGCTGCGAGAATAACCCGTGAAGAACAGCAATAAGTTGTCTTCAAGATTATACATAATTTCTTGAGAAATCTTGAGCGGCCACGCTTCGACCTTGCCATCCTGATTGAAACGGAAGCAAGTCACGCCGCCATAAGCGGCAATATACTGATCTTGCTTGCCGATCGGTTCACCCAACCGATCAATTTCGATGTGACAGGCCTGTTCGGCTAAAGCCTCAGGGTGGATCAGATGCTTGCGTTGGGCATGCAAGGCCTTGAGCAAAGCGGTGGTGAAGCTCCCCGACGAGCCCAGTCCGGTCCCGGCGGGAATATCGGCCATGCTGGTCAATTCCAGATGCGTGGCGTGGCCGTCCGTGTTGACCAGCTTTAGTGCCTCGCGGATGATCGGGTGTTCAATCCGATCAACGGAGTCCACCCGCTCTAGCTTCGAGTATTTGATGCTATACATCTGCTCGAAGGTTTCGTGCAGTGTGATGTAAACATATTTGTCGATGGCCGCCGCAATCAGAAAGCCGCCATGGTCGCGGTAGTAGGACGGCAGATCCGTGCCGCCCCCGCCCAGCGTGATACGCAATGGGCTGCGGGTAATGATCATCGCGAGAGTCCTTACTTCGGCGTTTTTTGGTTCTGATAGAGCCGGCCAATGATTTCAAGATTGGCCCGCGCATCATAGATCGAGCCGAGCGGCTGCCGGCCTTCCTTCAGGGCGGTCATCAACTCGGCAAATTCGGCATCCCACGACCGATCGGCAAACGGATATTCCCAGATGGTGGTTTCGGGCGGCCCCATTTCCGGCAACATCCGGTACCAGCTTAAACGCTCGGTGCCGTAACTACCGCCCAATCCTTCGATATGCAGCTTGCCATCACGGCCATAAATTTCGAAGGAAAACAGGTTTTTCCATTCGCTCCAGGTGGCATGCAGCCAAGCGACCTGCCCCTGGTCGGTGCGCAGCCCCATAAAACAATTGTCATCCACCGGAATATCCCAAAACAACGTTCCCAACATGCCCTGGACGTCGGTGAAGTCTCCGAGAAACCAGCGGGACAGGTCGATCAGGTGGGAGCCCTGGTCGATCAATTCACCACCGCCCGAAAGTTCGGGAACGCAGCGCCATTCTTTTTCCATGCCCAACCGGCCCCCATGGCCGTACCGGCCTCGGATATACATCAGCGGCCCTAAGACCCCCGATGTGACCAGCTCGTGGGCGCGCAGCAATGCCGGATGGAACCGATGGTTAAAGCCAACCTTGACCACCCGTCCCAACCGCTCGGCGGCTTCAATCACCGGAGCCAGTTCTTCGGCAGTGCGCGCCGCCGGCTTTTCCACCAGCACATGACTGCCGGCCTCGAGAGCGGCCAGCGACAGGGCGGCCAACTGGTCATGGGTGGTGGCTACCACCACCAGATCGGGGCGGGCTGCGATGACCTCGGCGGCCTCTCGGGTGGCGCGCCCCTGAGCGCCCGCCGGCCCGGCCCCCCGCAGCAGCGCCTCGGCGCGGGTCAGGTCCAGATCGGCGGCGCCAATAATCTCCAAACCGTGAGCCGCTGCCGCCTTTGCCCGCTTTTGCCCAATCAAGCCACAGCCGATGATCCCGATCCGCATGCTTTCTCCCCCCCTGGCGCCTGGGTTGTTCTAGCCACTCGAAACGGTCCAAGACAAGGGCCTTGGCCTCAAAGCCCCGGCCATCCGACACAGAAGAGAGCCGACGGGCGGCGTTCCCGCTGTTGATTGATAAAGTTTCGAAAGATCAAGGGGATATGGGGTGCGACATTCTGTCGCAGCTTTTAAGGGCTTGCCCCTGTAAGAAATTACAGGTACCTGTAAGGTCTGACAGGCTCCTATCTGGTGACGAATGATGGGATGACGATCGAACGGAAACGGTGCGGGGCTGTCAAAAAAATACGGCACTTCAAAAAGAACAACACACTCGGGAGAACGACCATGACCGTTTCGTTGGTTAAAACAGCCGGATGGCTGCTCGATATCGACAATACGCTCAAAGATGAAGCCGAAGCACGAGCCCTTCACAATCATTCCCATATCACAAACATCCAACAGGAACGGGCCCGCTACGAGGCGATGATTCTTGAACAGACGCCGACCACGCTTTCAGAGGTGGCCAGCATGATGATCGCCATTTCCGAGATGATCGAGCGGGCCGAGCGTTCCGATCTCGGCACCGCTATCAGCGCCATCGGGCAGCGCCTCCATCGTGAAACCCTTTCTTTGGCGGAAGCCGTCTAAAGACGGGGCCTCTCTCCTTCGTCCCCCCACCGGGACCAGTAGGGTTCTGGTGGGGCGGGAGCGGTGATTTGTCATGGAGATGAGTCATACCATCGGGCCTTGATGAGTCACCATCAAGGCCCGATGGTATCAAGACTCCGGGCAATGGCCAGCCGTTCGGCTAGGCCGGCAGCATCCAACGGCGGCAAATGGCCCGCTACCGTGTTCTCGGCAACATGATCCGGTGTCAACATGCCCGGAATGGTGGTTGAAACTGCGGAAAAAGCCAAGACAAACCGTAAGGCGGTGGTGATGGCGCTTTCGGCGGGGTTGGAATTGGGGACTGCCAACAGTGTTCGGGCGCAGTCGGCCCAAGCCCGAAGCTGCGCCCGAGGCCAACGGCTGCGGTGGTCATCGGCGGGAAAAACCTCATCGCCCGTCAAGGTTCCGGTCAAAAAGCCGAAATTCAGCGGCGTCCGGGCAATGATCCCCACGCCCTGCGCTTCAGCCCGTGCCAGCAAGCCGCTATCCACACAACGCGGATCCATCATACTGAAATTAACCTGAAGGGCGGCACATCCCGGCGTATCAAGCCAATCCAAGCCATGCTCGGGGCGCTTGACACTGGCCCCCCAGGCTCGGATCTGTCCGGCCTCGCGCAAACGGTCCAGGGTTTCGGCAAGGTCCGGGTGGCTTAAGCGGTCGGCGGGGCCGGCATCATGCAGTTGAAACAGGTCGACGTAATCGGTCCGCAACCGGCGCAGGCTGTCTTCCAAAGACCGGCGAAGCGCCTGCGGGTGGTAGTCCGCAGGGGCGTCAAAGCGGCTGTATCCGGCCTTAGTCGCAATCACCACCCGATCCCGTCGACCGGCAAAGGTTCGACCGATCAGGCTTTCGCTGTGGCCATGGCCATAGAGCGGTGCCGTGTCGTAAAAGGTGACGCCTGCCGCAAAGGCCGCCTCCAGCGCCGCCACCGAAGCGGCGTCATCGGTGACCCCATAAGAGCGCCCTCCCTCGATGGGCCCCCCAATCCCCCAACCGCCAAAACCAATCGCTGAAACAGTTAGGCCCGTTCGACCCAGGGGACGGTAACGCATGCGTGGGGCTCTCCAATCATTGGGCTCGCCGGTATCATACCATCGGGCCTTGATGGTGACTCATCAAGGCTGCCCTCAGACGCCGGGCCGCCGTCGCGGCCTGATACCGGCGATGTGTCAGGATCAGGGCTCGCCGGTATAACACAATGCCTGGTCCTTGGGGCGCGACGGCGGCCCTGAATATGCTATAGTCGCCGGGAATCCTGACCCCAGCACGAGTTCCCGATCATGACGGTGGTTCCGATTGCCAAAACATTCGCCGCCGCCTTGGCCGCGCACCGGGCCGGGCGGCTCGACGAGGCCGAAGCGCTCTATCGCCGAATTCTCGCGGTCGAACCCAATCATGGGGACAGCTTGCATTATTTGGGCCTGATCGCCCATCAAGTGGGGCAGCATGATCAGGCCATCGCCCTGATTGGTCGAGCGATTGCCTTCAACAATCGGGTTCCCGAATTTCACAACAACATCGCCGAAGCCCACCGGGCGCTTGGACAGTTAGGCATCGCGATTGAGCATTACGAGCGCGCCATCGCCTTGCGCGCCGGCTATGTCGAAGCCCATTACAATCTGGCCAATACCCTGTGCGATCAAGAGCGTTGGGACGAGGCGGTTGCGCGCTATCGGCGGGCCCTAAGCCTGCGGCCCAATTATGCCGAAGCCCATAATAATTTGGGCACGGTCCTGCACGCACAAGGACATTTTGACGAGGCCATCAAGCATTACCGGCGGGTGGTGGCCCTACGACCGGACATTCCCGAAGTTCATTATAATCTTGGTACCGTGCTGCAAGACCAGGGTGAGTTAGCCACGGCCCAAACTCACTATGAAAAAGCCCTGAGCCTGCGGCCCAGCTATGTTGAAGCCCATTATAATCTTGGCATTGTGCTGCGTGACCAAGGGCACTTGCCCGAAGCCGCCGCACAATATCGGCAAGCTTTGGCGCTCCGGCCAGACTATGCCGAGGCCCATAACAATCTCGGCAATGTGCTGAAGGATCAGGGCCGGTTGGACGAGGCGGTTGCCGGCTTCACCCAAGCCTTGGCGCTCCGGCCAGACTATGCCGAAGCCCATAGCAACCTGCTGTTCACCCAATTGTATCGGCCTGGCGTCACTCTGGAGGCGGTGCTCTCCAGCGCCCGCGCTTGGAATAACCGTCACGCTCGCACCCTGAAAGCGGCCTGGCCTCATCACGACCTGAATACCCGCACGAGCAGCCAGCCCCGGTTAGGCTTCGTATCCGGGGATTTCCGCAATCACGTCATCGGTCACCATGTGATCCCAACCCTGGAACGGCTAGCCGCCGCTGGGCATCGTTTCGCCTGCTACGCCAATGCCGCCACCGATGACGCCTACACCGCACGCTTCAAGGCAGCCGCAGCGACCTGGCGGTCGGTCTCCCGACTCACAGACCCGGCTCTGGCCGAGGTCATTCGCAGCGATGGGATCGATATCCTGTTCGATCTCAGCGGCCATACCGCCTACAACCGCATGCTGACCTTTGCTCGGAAACCGGCCCCGATTCAGGTCTGCTGGGTCGGCTATCCAGCCACCACCGGCCTCGAGGCCATGGATTACTTTCTAAATGACCGCCAACAAATCCCTGACGACGCCAAGACCTCCTATCAGGAGCAGGTGATTCGGCTGCCTCACAGCTATATGTGCTATCAACCCGTGGCCAATGCTCCGCCGGTTACGGCCCTGCCCTGCATCACCAACGGCCATGTCACCTTCGGTTCATTCAACGAGGTCAAGAAGATTACGCCCCAGGCGATCGAAGTCTGGAGCCGAATTCTGCATGGCCTGCCCTCGGCCCGCCTGCTGCTCAAGGCCACCCGGTTCGGAGACCCCGATATTCAGGATCGCTACCGGCAGCTTTTCGGCAGTCACGGCATCGACCCCGGACGTCTGGACTTCGTGGGCGCAACCTCACCGGCGGAGCATATGGCCTTCATGTCCCGCGCCGACATCGCCTTGGACAGCTTCCCCTTTACGGGGGGCGCAACCACGGTGGATGCGCTATGGATGGGCGTTCCGGTGATTACCCATCCGGGTGAAACCATCAGCAGTCGGCATTCTCTGGACCATTTGACTCATGCCGGCCTCACCGAGTTGATCGCTTCGGATCTGGACCAGTATGTTCTGCTGGCCCTGGATCTGGCCCAAAACCCGGTTCGTCTGGACGAACTCCGGGCGGGTCTGCGTCCGCGCCTATTGGCTTCGCCATTGTGTGATCCCGACCGCTTTGTCGGGCACTTCGAGACCGCCATAACCACCCTATGGCAACGGTACCTGTCGGGACAACCGCCCCAGGCATTCGACGTGACCGGGGCATAGAGGCGCTTTAAAAGCCGTCGAGCGGCGTAAACCGCCGCAGTCGTGCTTGCGCCATTATGTCCGATAATGTTTTATTATCGGACATAATGTCATGCCGTCACCCCTTGATGTGCCCGACCCAGGTCGCCTGGACACGGGGGTAAAGGCGCGGATCAAGGATCGGCGATGTGTTATTGTTATAGCTCTCCGATATTACGTTAGTTGCCGCAAGCTCCATAGATGAAGGATAATGCAGACCATCATCATCAGAGGTCCACGCCATGGTCGTTTTTGGAGTTTGTTCTCGATTGTTAGCTACAGGCCTTATCAGTTTTCTTGGTCTGGTCCTTCTCACAGTCGTTGCCGCTCATATCCTTTATGAGCATATGCTAGAAGATCGCATTACTAAGGTTCGGAATTTGACCGAGGTCGCCAAGGGTCTGGTGGTGCACCAGTATGACCTGTTTCAAAAAGGTGAGATAAGCGAAGCGACGGCCAAGGCCAACGCCATTAGCGAACTGCGTCCGTTGCGCCATGGCAATGGCGATTATTTTGTCATCAGCCAGTGGAATGGGATAGGAGTGCTCAATCCGGTCAAACCGGAGCGGGAGGGCATGGATGTTTCCAGCGCCCCCAACTTTAAAGCCCTGCGCGATCAGGCCACGAATGCCGAAGGTGGCGGACCCGCCTATTACCCCTTCCCCCGGCCCGGTTCAGACAAGCCGGTTCCCAAGCTGGCCTATGCCTTGGGCTTCAAGCCTTGGTCCTGGTATATCGCGACCGGCATCTACATTGACGATATCGATGCCGAAGTGGCTCGGGCGGTCTGGCAACTCCTGAGCATTCTGACCATTGTGACGGTGATCGGCGGCGGCGCGATTTTGCTGATCGCCCGCAGTATTTCCCGCCCGCTGGGCCAGTTAACTGGCCATATCGAAGCCTTGGCCCGACGTGATTACTTGGTGACAGTGACGGGGCAGGACCGGCGCGACGAATTGGGGATCATCGCTCGCGCTATCCAGGTGTTCAAGGAAAATGGTGAAGCCTTTGAGCGGCTCCAGCAGGATCATCAGGCCAGCGAGAAACACAGCCAGGAAGAGCGGCGGCAATCGTTGCTACGGATGGCCGACACATTCGAACAGGGGGTGGGGGGCGTGGTGGATGCGGTCAGCGATGCTGCCGTTCGGATGAATCGGGATGCCGAGCATATGGCCGACAACGCGAAACAGACCAGTCGGCAATCGGTGGTGGTGGCCTCCTCAGCCGAGGAGGCGGCAGCAGCGGCGCAGACGGTTTCGTCGGCGACGGAGGAGCTGTCCGCATCGATCGATGAGATCACCCACCAGATTGACAACTCCGGAAAGATCGCCCGCGATGCCCTCTTGGATGCCGAGCAGGCTAAAACGGTGGTGAATCAGTTGCAAACGGATGCCGCCGCCATCGGCACCGTGCTTGATTTGATCCAAGCGATCGCCAGCCAAACCAATCTATTGGCGTTGAACGCCACCATCGAAGCGGCGCGGGCTGGTGCGGCGGGCAAGGGCTTTGCGGTGGTCGCCAGCGAGATCAAGGCTCTGGCTAGCCAGACCGCCCAGGCCACTGGGGATATTGCGGTCAAGGTCAGTGCCATCCAGCAGGGGACGGGCCGGGCCGTCGATGTCATTCGAAAAGTAAGCGAGGTGATCGGCAAGCTAGACGAGATTTCGACCGTGATCACTGCCGCCGCGCGGCAACAGGATAGTGTCACGCGCGAAATCTCCCAGACCATCGATCAGGTGGCAGAGGGGGCCCGCCAAGTCTCCAGCCATATCTCCGAAGTGCGCCAGGAAGCCGAAGAGACCTGGGTGGAAGCCGGAGAAATACTGGACAAGGCGCGCCTCCTGGCCGAACAGGCAGGGGAGATGAAAAACCGGATCGCGGTCTTCCTGACCCAAGTACGGGCCATCTGATAGCGACAAGCCTTGATGGGCCAACATCAAGGCTTGATTCATTATGCGTTGGCGATGGCTTTCAAGAAACGCCTCACGTCACCGTGATGGCGAAGGGATTCCTGAGAAAGACCGTTGATCACGTCAAGAACAAGAAGTGCTGAATTCTTTGTGGTTTCAGCATCATCCGCCACTTGTTGAATGTCATGAGACACAACATTGGTTGCGGTCGAAGCAAATTGGATATTGCCACTGATGGATGAGGTGGTTGATGATTGCTCTTCGACGGCGGTTGCGATGGTTTGCGAGATCGAATCGATGTCTACGATCGCCTGTGCGATGCCGTCGATGACGGTAACGCATTCGTTGGTACTGGTCCGGATATCCTGTATTTGCCGCTCAATCAGCCGGGTTGCTTCGGCCGTGCGATTGGCCAGCACTTTCACTTCGTGTGCGACAATGGTAAAGCCTCTGCCGGCTTCGCCGGCGCGGGCCGCCTCAATGGTGGCGTTCAGGGCCAGCAAATTGGTTTGGCTGGCGATGGCATTGATCATCGTCAGGATTCCTTCGGTCTCTCGAGCCGCACTCAACATCCGGTTCATGGTGGTGCGGGCCCGTTCCGCATCGCCTACGGCGTGTTGGGTTCGACTGGTCGCTCGTGTCGCCTCGTTGGCAATTTGTCGGGTTGCCGTGGACAGCTCCTCAACCGCTGCCGCGACCGTATTGACATTGCTGGAGGTCTCAACCGCCGATTCAGCCGCCGATGCGGTGTGAAGACTGGTCCGCTCGGCTGCGTCACGCATCATTACGGCGTTTTCATTAACCGTCTGGCCCATCGACGCCAATCGATCGAGGGTTGTATGGACCGACGTGCCGAAGGTCGAAATTAACTGGAGCATATGCGACATTCGCTGACGCTCTGCCGCCGCATTGTCCAGTTCACGTTGGCGCATGGCCGCTCGTTCCACCGCACCTTCCTTAAACACCTCAAGAGCGCGTGCCATCGTGCCGATTTCGTCTTGGCGGTTTGCTCCCACGACGTCGATATGGAGGTCACCCTGGGCTAGTGACTTCATATTCAGGGTCAACACTTGCAGACGCTTGAGAATGTCCCGATGCACCACCAACCATCCAAACGCTATCCCGCCGATCAGGGCAATGATGACCATTGTCGCATTCGCGATGATGCCCGTTAAAATAGAGCCTCGCACCTCGTGGCCCATTTTGATGGTATGTTCCTCAGTATGAGCAACCAAATCGTCAATGTCGTGGGTCAGGGTTTGGACGGTGTTGGATAAGGCATCAATCGTGCTGCGGGCGGCTGCGCGCCCTTCGAGTTCGGCTTGCCGCAGGGCCAAGACGCCATCGGGCCCCTCTCCGGTGGCAAGCACGGCCTCGGCCAATTGGCGCGGTCGTTCATCGGACAGGATGCCGGCCAGATAATCGGCGGCAAACCGCACCTGTTTTTTGGTTTCTTGAAATTGGTTGGCAAACAGAGCCAGCTCGGCCAAGTCCTCTGTGACATCGGCTTTGCCGAGAGTGGCCGCCACCAGATTGGCCTCGCTGATCAGGCCCGAGAAGGCTTGAACGGCAGGGACATCCGTGGTGATGAGTTTCATTGTGACCATGGTCAAATCGCCAGGATCGGTGGGTAATTCTAAGGTTAAATTTTGGATTGACAGGTTTTTCTCGGTTGCCAGCGGTTTAATCGATTTAACCAAAGCCGCATGGGTCCGCGTCAGAGTGGCGATGGTCTGATGGCGTTTTTCATCAAGCTGCAATCTGGCCTTCACGTCACGATCGAGGCGCTCGACGGTAACGCTCATCGAATCCAAAAGTTCACCGAAGCGTTGGCGATGCTCGGGGTTCAGGCCGAGAACCACCATTTCAGCCAGCATCCCCCGCAGACTTTGCGTGCGCTCATCAAATGCCGCTCGTCGTGCTTTTCGCTCGTTGTCGTTGGTGGCCCCGGCGAGCAAACCGGCGGCATCGGCGAGGCCGGCGCTCTGGTTGGCAAGTTTCAGCGCGGAGGTGGCCAGCGGCAATTCTACAGACTGAATCTGACTAAAACGCATGGCAACACGCGACTGGAAAAAGCCACTACTCGCGCCAATAGCTAAGGCTGTTGCAATAAAGCCAATAGCTGCTATCAGTAGCTTGGTGCGAATAGTTACAGCAACCTGAAACATAGTCTTCATGCCTTCAGATGAAGAAGTCCAACTTAACTACTCATACTTAGCAGCTATAGATCGTACTTTTTCAATCATAGCTTTACCATCGACACCTTTACTGGCAATGCTGGCTGCCCACTCGTCATAAACATCACTCAAGCCATCATGCAGCGTATTGATATCGGCCTTATCGAAGGTAATGACCGTATGCTTTCCGTCTTTTGCCAATGCCGATTTTGTTAAATCTTCCTGAACGTCACGATCTGTTGCAATTTCTGTGGCCATTGCACAGTCAGAGTGTAAATGCCTTTCTAAGGCTTGCTGAACGTCCGGTGCCAGACTGTTGAAGTAGGTCTCCGACATGAAGATGCCGACGGCGGGGCCCGAAATGCCGAGATCGATAATTTGTGTCACCTGATCGATCAGCATTTTGCCTTCGAATCCGGATTGCACCATCGAAGCGTAAAGACCATAGGTCACGCCCTGGACAAGGCCGGAGGCGAGACCTTTACCCATATCCCCAACCGAAAGATTAACCGGCACGGCCCCCATTTTCTGAAGGGCGCGACCGCCGGTGGGGCCAGGCGCACGGATCCTGAGGCCGCGCAGGTCGCTCGGGCCGCTGATCGGCTTTTTGCTGTCAACAAGAATAGCATAGGTGGGCAATGCCCATTCAGCGAGCATTTTCAAGCCGGTAAAGTCATGCTTGAAATCTCCTTCCGCCTCAAGCTCGCATAAAGCTTTGGTTCCTGCAATCGCAGTGCGACGAATGAGAGGAAGCTCAATGACACCAAGGCTTGGAAAGCGAGATGGCTTGCTGCTAAAGACAATATAAGCCATTTGGATTTCGTTAGATTCAACTTTTTCAACAACTTCGGTCACTTTTCCAAATTTATTATCAAAGCCAACATCAAATTTGACAGAATCGTGAGTATCTGAAACGACCTGATTAAGGTGCTTTTCAATAATTTTCCATGTTGAACTGCTTGGAAGAAAAACATTACTGAATTTTATGTCTGTCTGTGCCGCAGTTGGCGATATAGTTAGAAAGCTAATGATTGTTGCTAAAGTCATACCACCCAGCATGCGTGCCACTAGCGTCATGATTTTCAAGCTCCTTAACATACTATGACGGGTCATTATCTTCATTAAGCTTAGAAGGGCATCTTGTAGAAAACCTTAAAGCTATTTGTAAGACAATGTGACCATTTTTTATACATCACCAAGACATGAAACCGACCCTACAACACCAAGATGCTCACCTAGAGTGATATCACAATATCGCTCATGAGATAGGCGCTGTGTATCCCAGTATGATACGCATTAGGCTCGCAGCATCACCAGAGCCCAATGTCAATTCCCTGTGATCGGATATTGATGGCGTACCATACGATGTATCGCAAGCAGGATACCAATCCGTGCTGTTATGTCGCACACGGCATTGTCAGTACGATCTGTAAAATTCGTGATATTATATATAATGTCGCGGCTATGGAAAAGCTTGGTCACTCTATGCGGAGTTTATCGATATTTAACTCTATTTTTATGTCCACAGTTGATGTATGGCTTAAAAACGAGTGAATTAAAAAGTTAATCATCACGCAAATTTTAGTTCATTTTGCATCGAATCAAATTGATTTGATACTACAATCGACCACAAAGAATATATTTATCGATGAGGTCCAAAATAAACGGGAATTAAAAGCAATGTCATACTGTTATGAAGGGTTCATACGATTGTATATCTGTAACTAAGTGCGCAGGCTCTCGAACCATTAGCTTTCGCTTGACTTCCCTCTTGGCCATCATTAAGCTTTCGAACTAATAATTTTGTGGGATTATCAGTCATTATGGTTATCAAGAGATGAAAAGAGCAATTCGTCATGGCATTCGCCTGATAGAGGTCAATACGCAAGCCGATACGCGAATGACCCCTATCATTAGTGAATTGATGCAACAGACGGCGGGTGCGTTTGGGGCTCCTGATGGCGATTCGGTTAGAATTCGCAACCTAGCCGAGGAAGCCTGTCGTTATGTCATTGAAAACGCTTTTGATCCTGATGACGCGGGCCAATTTCGCGTCAGTCTCTGGCGTCGTCCCCGTTGGATCGAACTGGTGATTGAAGATAAAGGCTTACCGACTCATATCGAAGAGAATTTGCCATTTCATCGCAATCAATTAGCTTTGTTACCCTTGCGGGCTTACGCGGATGAGGTTTGCTTTCATAATTTAGGTAAGGATGGCAAGCGGCTGGAGCTGCGGTGCAATATCAGTGCGGACTCAATCGAACAAATTCTTGCCAGAGATCAGGATAGTACGGCCTCTGACATGAACGAAAATGAAAACGTCACAGTCCGAATGATGACTGTTGACGACGCAATCGAGACGTCACGCTGTGTTTATCGGGCTTATGGATTATCATATTACTATGATTATACATATTATCCTGTAATGCTGGCAGAAAGGCTCGAGAGCGGGCAAATGGAATCTTGCATCGCAGTGACAGAGACGGGGCGTGTTGTTGGGCATCTGGCAATGTTGTTTGGTGAATCGGATGTCAAGGTCTGCGAAACAGCGGTTGCCGTGGTCGATCCTCGATACCGAGGCCGACGTCTGTTCGAGCAAATGAAGGTTATGGTTTGTGCGCGGGCGAAGGATTTGGGGCTCTTTGGCATTTACAGTGAGGCTGTCACGGCCCATCCTTATTCTCAAAAGAGCAATTTATCTATTGGAGCAAGAGAAACTGGTATTGTTCTGGCCTATTTTCCTGATCGAGTGCTATTTAGGAAAATTCATGCATCAGAAACGAAGACAAGACTAACAGCGGTTTTATTTTATAAAAGAGTGATACCGGAGCCAACGCGCGATGTTTATCTACCGGACCATCATGCTGAAATGATTCAAGCGATCTACCACCGTTCAGAACTTCACCGCGTGCCGATTATGCCTCCGGATGATGCCTTTGAAGCAGTACGGGGTGGCTATACCCGGTTCGACGTGTGCCATAAGCCGGATGTCGGTACCGCGCTGATCCAAGTCCGCGCTTATGGCGGCGACATTCTTCTTGTTCTGCATGATAACTTAAACACTCTGCGACAACAGGGAGTTGCCTGCGTTTATCTGGATCTGCCTTTGCGGGATCCACTGACCGCCTTGTTATGCAAGGGTTTTGAAGGGTTTGGATTTTTCTTTGCAGGGCTTCTGATCGAGTATGAGGATGGAGACATCTTGAGATTACAATACTTGAACGATATTGCGATTGATCCTGCCATCATCGCCATTGCATCGGATTTTGGGCGAACTCTGCTTGAGTATGTATTAAATCAACGTGAGGTTGTGGCCTTAAACAGTATTTAACATCCGGGCGCTGCCGATATCGTCCATGGAGCTGGGATATGGCGTGGTTCATCTCTTCACCATCAATGTCACCATCAATGTCGTGGCGTGACCGTATCGGCGGTTGGCATCGGACGTTCCAGGAAGCCTGGCGCGCCGATCTTGTGGGTGCGGTCATGGCAATGCTGTTTATGCTGCCGATGATCCTCAGTTGCGGGGCTGTGGTCTATCAACCGCTCGGAAGCGCCTTTGTGCCAATCGGCATGAGCGCCGCCTTTGCAACCGCCCTCGCCGGAGCTTTGGTTCTTGCGGTTGTTGGGCGTGGTCGACTGCATATCAACGCGCCACGCGCCACCCAGGCGGCCCTGTTGGCAACCATGATGGCGGGGGTGTCAACTTTGCCGGAACTGACCTCGGCTTTGTCTGCCGATCCTGCTGCACGGGCTGTCACCTTGATGACGGTGGTTGCGGCGGCGTTGGTGGTCGCCGGATTGACCCAGGTGGTGCTGGGTGCGTTAAGACTGGGTGACTTGGTTAAGTATGTGCCACAGACCATCGTGGCCGGTTTTGTCACCGGCTTCGTGATCCAAATCGTGCTGATTCAGGTGCCGTTCCTGTTGGGGCTGACGGGATGGCCCGAAGTCTGGCGAGCCGTCGCCGGAACAGGCGACATTACGCTTCCCGCTCTTGGCTTTGGGGGACTCGCGGGGGTGGCGACGCTCGTTCTCCCTCGTTTTATCCCGGTGGTGCCCGGTGCTTTGATGGGGCTCATCGTGGGCAGTGTCGCACAATATGGGGCCGGGTGGTGGGTGGACGACCCGCACAGGCTCGGACCGCTCATCGGGGCCTTGCCCAGCGGCTTGCCGGTGATGCCACCGATCGCCGGCCTGGAGTTCGCGACCGATCCCCATCTTTTGGCCGCGCTGGTCTATCCGGTGGTGGCAACCGGAATCACCTTGGCATTTATCTCATCGGTCCAGTCCTTATTAAGCGCAGCCATGGCTGATTCCCTACTCAAGACGCGCTACAACAGCAATAGAGAGTTAATTAATCAAGGTTTATGCAATATATTGAGTGGATTTATTGGCGGCACATCGACCGGCGGCTCCCCTTTGTTGACGCGTTCCGCCTATAATCATGGAAGCCGGACCTGGAGAACCAACCTGTGTCTTGCCATCTGTCTGGTTGTCATGACACTGGTTTTGGTTAATCTGGTTGGTGCAATCCCCTTATCGGTGATGGCGGCGGTGGTCGTGATCCAGATGGTGCAGGGATTGGATGAGTGGAGCCGTCATCTGGTGGTCAAGGTGGTGAGGCGTCCCGGTCGTGCCTTTGGGGGAGATCTCGCCCTTGATTTTGTGGTGCTAATCTTGGTTAGCGCCTTGGTTGCTTTCGTGGACGTGCTGGCGGCGGTTGGGATCGGCATGCTGGCTACGGTGGCGGTGTTTCTGAAACGCTCCAGCGGTTCGGCCATTCGTCGGGTTTACCGAGGCGACACCTTCCAATCCCACACGGCCCGCTCGAATGTTGACGCCGATCGCCTGGAATGTCATGGACAGGTGATTGCCGTGGTCGAACTGCAAGGGCCGGTGTTTTTCGGCTCGGCTGATTTGCTTAGTCGCCGTATCGAAACCGAGGCCGCGACAACAGCCGTCATGATCCTCGATTTTCGCCGGGTTACAGACATCGATAGCACCGGCGCCTTGATTCTGGACCGGGTTGATCAGGCGCTGGCGGAACGCGGTTGCCGGCTTTTGCTGGCCGGCCTGCCCGAAGACTCGGACTCCCGTCGCTTTATCCGCGAGGTTGGTTATGACGCCCCCGAGCGGGAAGGCCGTGTGATCGCCGAAATGGACACTGCGCTTGCCTACGCCGAAGATTTGTTGCTCGCCACTCTCAACGAGCCCGAGGCCGAGGATACCGAGATTCCCCTCGCTGAACATCCGTCGCTGGCGGGCCTCGGCGAAGCCCATCTTTCGGTGCTGCAAGTCATCGCTCGTCGCGAGGACTATGCCCCAGGGCACTATATTCTTCGCAACGGGGATCCCGCCGATGCCGTGTTGCTGTTGGTCAAGGGGCGTGCGACTCGCCAGTTACGGCCAACCAGTGACCAACGTCCGGTGCGCCAAGCCGGATACCGTCCCGGCGTGCTGTTGGGGGAAACGGCCCTGCTGCGCGGTGGGGTTTGGACTGCCGAGGTCGTCGCCGATACGCCGACGGTGTGTTATCGTCTGGCGCTGGACGACCTGTTGATGATGGACCGCATCTCGCCGCGAATCGCTGTCACCATCCTGCGTAATATCGGAGACAGCCTGATGATCCGCAACGACCAATTGCGTTTGGCGCAGTGGGCGCAAGACCAGTGATGCCGGCGAGCCCTGATACTGACACATCGCCGGTCCTCGGGCCGCGACGGCGGCCCCGCGCCATTGCTCCGGCATCGGTGATGTTGTTTAAAGATAAATTTTAGTCATAAAAAAACAACCCACCCACCCACCAGATGGCGAAGGTAGTATCGTTTCCGATAGGATGCCAACACTTGCAATTAATATCTTAATTGTGTAGCTTTTTGGAAGGGTCTGTACAGTCCAGAAGTAATGATTAGCTTAATAATGAATGAGCGTGACGATATCTTTCTATCCAATGAAATGGTGTCCTTATGCCTGTATTCTTGCGCTTATCCCAGCCCAGTCTGACGCGTCTTGTCCTGGCGCTCCTGTTGCCATTCATCGCGGCGGGCGTGCAATGGGAGCTTTGGGATTATTTTCAACCATTGATTTGGTTTCTTTTCTATCCGACAGTTTTCTTTTCGCCGTTGATCGGCGGACTCTGGGGAGGAATCGGCGCAACGGCAATTTCAGCGGTTTTGGTTTGGTATATTTTCATTCCTCCTCAATTGTCATTTGTTATAGAAGATTCAAAGACAATTCTCTCGCTAATTTTATTTGCAATAATGGGAATTGTTTTTAGCTTTTTTTATGAAAGGCTTCGTTATGTTGTCTGCGCCTCATCTGCAAGTGAAAGTGATGAAAAATTTCGTCATTTGTTCAATGTTTCTCCCGTTGCCATGGGATTAAGGACAAGAGATGGAATTTTAATTGATTATAACGAGAAATTTGCTCAAACTTTTGGTTATTCCCGTGATGAAATTCGCACTATTGAAGACTGGTGGCGATGCATTTATCCAAATGAAGAGTACAGATCTAAGCTTTCTAAGTCATGGATGGATGCTAAACGTCATTCAGAAGCGACTGGAGAGCGTATTGCTCCGAAGGAGTGTCTGATAACCTGCAAGAATGGAGACATTCTTGTAATGATGGCTTCTGGAACTTTTCTTGGTGATAATATATTATCAACCTTCGTGGATATTACAGAAACACACCGGGCCATGAACGAATTGGCGGCGGCCAAGGAGCGGGCAGAAACGGCGTGCCGAGCCAAGAGTGTTTTTCTAGCCAATATGAGCCATGAGTTGCGAACCCCGCTCAACGCGATTATCGGCTTTAGCGACCTGCTTTTGATCGAGGAAATCCAGGCGGAACGCAGAGAGCAACTCGAAATTGTGTCTAAGGCCGGAAAGAACCTGTTAAAGCTGGTCCAAGACCTTCTTGAATTCTCTAAGCTGGAAGCCAGAAAACTAAAGCTAGAAACCACGAGTTTTAATCTGGCCGATGAATTGAACGATATTATAAAATTATTTCGGACGCAAATCGATAAAACAAATTTGACCTTCACGACATCAATCACTCCAGAACTTTCCTGCCAGGTTCGGGGGGATATCTCGGCCTTGCGTCAGGTCATAATGAACTTGATCGGCAATGCTCTCAAATTTACGCCTAAAGGAGGTATTGAAATTTCCGCCACGATTGATTCTATCATGAGCGAAAATAGACAGATTGTTATCCTCTTTCATGTCACGGATACGGGCATTGGGATTAAGCCCGAGAATCAACATCGTATTTTTGCTCTTTTCGAACAGGAAGATATTTCGACAACGCGGCGCTTCGGCGGCTCAGGATTGGGATTGGCGATATCGGAGCAACTTGTAACCCTGATGGGCGGGAGGATTTGGTTAGAATCCGTTCCCAATGTGGGTTCACGATTCTCATTTACGGCAACTTTTGATCTTGCTGTACCAGAACAGCCGGCGGTCGCCGTGTCACAAGTCGCCCTCCCGGCGGGGGCGGGGGCGAATCTTTTGGTGATCGAAAACGACGTTTTTAGTCGAAAGCTCCTGCTGAGTCTGCTTGAACCCCACGATTATCAAGTGCGCTGTGCCGAAGATGGAGCCCACGCTTTGGCCATGCTCAAGGAAAATCGATTTGAAGCCGTCCTGATGGATTTACATCTTCCCGAAATCAACGGCATAGAGCTGACACGCCGGATCCGATCGGGCTCGGTTGATGGGTGCGATCCGGCAATGCCCGTGATTGCCGTTAGTGCCTATGTCAAAGGCAAGGGCGGTCGGTGGCTTTCAGAGAACGGCATTACGGATTTTGTCGGTAAGCCGATTGATGCGATACAGTTATTAACCACGGTCAACCGTTCGCTGAATCCTGAGGCCGCAATTTAATCCCGGCGCGTCCTAACGATGACCCACTTTATTAGCGTCGCAAGCTCCGGCGTTCAGGCCGGAGATCGGCGCATGATTCGTTAGTCCGGCGTTCGTTGCTGTTCGATGTATTGGCGAATATGCATTTGGCGTCGTCCAGGATGGCCGCCGTGAACACGCGGCGGCGGTATTTTGTCACGAAGACCAAATGGATGTGCCGTGCGAAAACGCAGTGCCGGCCTCGACGATAGGCATTGTTATCAATTATAGACCAATGTATACTCAGTGCATGATCGAACGCAAGGCCGCAATGTTCCGCCTGTATCCGTCGCCCGAGCAGTACGCTCAGATGGCGCAGATCGCGGGCGCGTGCCGCTTCGTGTACACTCTGGCGCTGGAACAGCGTCGGGATTGGTATCGCCCTGGCCGGAAATTCAGCTTCGCAAGCCAGTGCCGCGAGGCCACCGCATTGCGGGCTGAAGTGGAGTGGCTCAAAGCGGCGCCAGTCTATGCGCTACAGCAGGCGCTCCGCGATCTGGACCGGGCGATATCTGCACCATCGCGGTGTCGCGCCGAGCCGGTCAGGGGTTCGCTGCCGTCCCGTGTGAACGCGAGGTCGCAGAACCAAGTCTATCGGCATTACCTGCGATCGGCATTGACATGGGCGTGGTCGTTGTGGAGGCACTGAAAGTCAGGAACATGTCGGCGTCTGCCAGAGGAACGGCGGAAGAACCAGGGCGGATGGTGCGGCAGAAGTCCGGTTTGAATCGCGCTATCCTGGATCAGGGATGGTCGGCATTCAAGACGATGCTGGCGTATAAGCTGGCGGATCGAGGGGGTCGATTGGTCGAAGTCAACGCTGCTGATACCAGTCAGACATCCGGCGATGTGTCAGTATCAGGGCTCGCCGGTATCAGAGGGGCGTCCTTATCATCCGCCCGGCTGTGGGCGTGGCTGCTGTGGGGCGTGGTCCTTGCTGCTGGCCTCGTGATAAGCCTGGGCGTTGCCTCCCGTGCCGGCCTACTGGTGGTAGAATACACGCTCGATCCAACTGAGGTGGTGGACGGCGACCATGCTTTTTTCGATTATCGGGTAGGCACGATGCTAACCCGGTTGGGCCTGTTCGTCACCGGATGTGACGATATTGCCGGTGCCTCTCGTGGGGCATTGCACGCGGAATTGGCACTATTCGAGGACGGGCGACCGCTTGGTCCGGCCCACAGCGTTGATGACAGTATCCGCAAGACCGGCGGCGGTGCCTATTCTTTCCAGTGCCTAAACAGGGGCGCGACCCGTTCTCTGGGTTTTTCGGCGTCCGACAACAGTGATCCGCGCAGCAACGGCCACCAATATCGCGCTCGCTATCCAATCCGAATGTGCTCAGAGGCTCTGTTGGGGGCCTCGGCGCTGGTGGTGGTGTTGGGACTGGGCCGAATGCTCGCGTGGGTCTACCGAGGTGTCGGCGGACTGTCCGTCCGCGAACTGGCGGTGATTGCCGTCGCGGGCATGATTGCGGCGGTTGGATGGGCCGTGGTCCAGGGCCAGGATGTCAATTGGGATCAGAAGAATTATCACATCTATGCTCCCTACGCCCTGCTCTATGACCGCAGTCATTTGGATATTGCTCCGGGTCAAGTCCAAACATGGTCGAACCCGTTTCCCCATATCCCATACTACTTAGCAATTGCTAATCTTCCGCCGAGTCTTGCGGGCGCGACGATGGGCGCTTTGGCTTCGCTCAATTTTATCCTTGTTTACTTGATCGGCTGGCAGTTGTTTGCTGGGTATTCCAGAGCGCGCCGACACGCCCTGACCTTGCCCGCAACCGTCATCGGCTTCACCTCTGCCACCTTTCTATCCGAGGTCGGCACCACCTTCGTCGACAACACGGCCTGCCTACCGTTGCTCGCCGGCTTGGCGCTAGCGCTCCGCAGCCTCGAGATCGATGATCGGGATCGCCGACTGCCGATGATGATTCTGGGGGTCGGGCTTTTGGTCGGCCTCGCGGTCGGACTGAAGCTCACCCACATTCTGTTCCTCCCCGGCTTGGCCGTCGGCTTCATGATGTGCCGGCGGCTGCGCGTGACCTTGCTGACCTTGGCGCCGGCCGGCACTCTTGGCTTTCTGCTCGGCTTCTTGATCGGCGACGGTTATCCCGCTTATCTGCTCTGGCAACAGTACCACAGTCCATTTTTTCCCTATTTTAATGACTGGTTTAAATCTCCATTCTATCTGCAAGAGGCTTTTTCGGCGATTACCTTTATTCCAAAATCGCTTGGAGAGATTTTTTCGATACTGGTTCTTTGGACTTTTGATTATGGGTTCTATGACAGCACGCAGCATTGTTTGCAGGTCTTTGACCAGAATTGGTTTTGTGTCACCCGCTCAACCTCAGAAGGGCCGTTCCGCGACCCCCGATTCCTGTTGATCACGGCTGCCTTGGCCGTTGCCGCAGTTGGTGTTGCGGTTCGGATGATCGCCCGGTTGGGAAAGCGTTTGCCAACCCGTCCCGAGGGCCGTGCACGCCTGTTTTTGCTGGCATTTTTTCTGATCGGTTATGCGCTATGGATGGCGGTCTTCGCGTATCAGCGTTATCTGGTCAGCCTTGAGTTAATCGGCGGGCTGGTGCTGGGCGTTGCTATTCTGGCAATTTTCCGTAACTACCGATCGCGTGTGGTGATGCTGACGCTATGCGCCGTGCTTTCGGTGGCGTGGACTCGGCCGAGCGATTGGGGACACATCCCTTACGGAAAAAGCTGGTTCGGCCTGTCGGTCCCCGCCGGCCTGGATGCCCCTGACACCCTGTTCGTGATGGTGAACGGCTGGGCTGAGAGTTACATCGTTCCCTTTTTTCCACCAACCGACCGCTTTGTTCGCCTGACCGGCAACATCGCCCTGACCCCAGGCGTAGGCCTGGGGGCAATAGCCGATCAGGACTTCGCGACTCACCGAGGGCCGCTGATGGTCTTGGCACCAATTCCTCCCCTATCCTCGAAACCGGCGGACGCCTTTTCCGACAATGACCGAAAAGCCCTGGAGCGCTTCCGGATCGATGCCGATTTTACCCACTGCACCAACTTCACCTCACATGTTGATACCTTCACGGCCTGCCCGGCCCGGCATCGGCCGTAAACAGGCGGCGGAGCGGTGCCGTCACATCGGCGTAATGCCATGTTCCTTGTAGATGACGTCTTGGGCCTGCTTGAACTCGGTCATGGTGAAATCGTAGCCGGCGTCCTTGACCAAAGCCCAATTGGCGGCCTCGTCTTCGCTGTTGTTGTTGACGACGCGGCGAAAATCTTGATCTTCGCGCATCCTCTTGATGTAGGCAATGGCCGATTCGACTGACATCGGGGATATCCTTCTGTTAGGGGTGTAATACCAACGGGCCTAGACAATGATCCGTGCCGTTGGTATCGGCGGCGACCGCCGCCGCGCGCCCCATGGCGCGAAGCCAAGGGCGCGGATGCGCCCGCCCGGCGTCTGAGGGCGCTGCGGACGTGTCAACGTCCAAGGCCATTGGTATAATACCGGCGAGCCCTGATACTGACACATCGCCGGTATCGGGCCGCGACGGCGGCCCCGCGCGCCCATGCGCGCGAAGCCAAGGGCGCGGATGCGCCCGCCCGGCGTCTGAGGGCAGCCTTGATGAGTCACCATCAAGGCTCGATGGTATAAGGACAGCTACGCGCCGCTCGGCAGTTGCAGCAGTTCGATGCGGTGGCCGTCGGGGTCTTCGATGAAGGCGACAATGTTTTCGCCGTGGCGTTGGGCACGGGGCGGACGCGGCATCGGGATGCCAGCGGCGGCCAGCCGGTCGCACAGTGCGGTGATGCCGAACACCTCAATGGCGATGTGGCCGAAGGACTCGCCCACGGCGTAAGGCTGGTCGCGCGTCCAGTTGGCCACCAGCTCCAGCGCCATCTCGCCGAAATCATCGCCATAACCGAGATAGGCTTGGGAAAACTGGTTCCTCTTGTGGTCGCGGCGCTCCAGCACCCGCATGCCCAATTGGCGGGTATAGAAGTCCAACGATCGGTCGAGGTCTGCAACCCGCAGCATGGCGTGGCGCAAGCGAAAGCCGATGGCGTCAAGCGGAGTGTTGTCGTGGCGAACCGCTTTGGCGGCGAACACGGCGGCCAGCGCCGCTTCGACTGACTCTCCGGCATGCCGGTCGCTGGCCTCAATGCCGACGCCGGCTAGCTTCTCCTGGGGCGAGATGCCGATCTTGGAGACTAGCAGCACCGTGCAATCGGCCAGCATACGGCAGACGGTGTCGCGCGGGTTCTCGTCGCCCACGGCGTGATCGGCAATGGCCCGAGTCCCGATCGCGACTGCACCAGCGGCGGTGACATCGAACACCAGGAACGCTTCGGTTTGACCGAAATGCTGATCAACTCGGCTGCCGTCCTGGCTCGCGACGGCGATCCGCAGCGGCGTCGCCACTGTCACGGCAGTGGGGGGGTGGGGGTCGAAGGAAAGGTCGTCCATGGCGCTCTCCGGAGTATGAAGCCGGATGACCAAAGGCAACGGCCGTGCCAAAGCACCTTTCCCGCTAAAGTACCGCCTGTGGCTTCCGACGGCGCACCAATCGGTACTCTTGCCCGCGCGATCGTACCGAACGGAACATCAGGCCAATGGCCACGACCGAACCAAGTTCGGCCGTTTCTCCGCAGAACCCTTGACTCCGGGGCATTTTCGAGACTTGGCATGGTTAGTGCTTATGTCGCGCATACCAGCTTCGGTCCCAAGCAAATGGCTGGATATCCGCAGCTACTGTCTGTATCCGCCAAGGAGACGCCGCCATGCCCATGGTCCTTCTGAAATGCGACAAGGATATTCCTGAACGCGAGAAGCATATTTACTTGAAGGTTGACGGCGAGGACTCGCGGGATTTCCTGCCCGTGTCCAACGCCGCGACGCTTCCCGGAACATTGTCCGAGCGCGGCTGCGCCTTTTGCGGCGCCAAGCTGGTGATTGGCGGCGTCCTCAAGGACACCATCCAGATGATCCACGGCCCCATCGGCTGCGCCTACGACACCTGGCACACTAAGCGCTATCCGACCGACAACGGCCACTTCAACATGAAGTACGTGTGGTCGACCGACATGAAGGAAAGCCATATCGTCTTCGGTGGCGAGAAGCGCCTGGAAAAGTCGATCAACGAAGCCTTCGACGAAATGCCCGACGTCAAGCGCATGTTCGTCTACACCACCTGCCCGACGGCGCTGATCGGTGATGACGTCAAGGCCGTCACTAAAAAGGTGATGTCAGAGCGCCCCGACGTCGACATCTTCACCTGCGAATGCCCCGGATTTGCCGGCGTGTCCCAGTCCAAGGGCCACCATGTCCTCAACATCGGCTGGATCAACGAGAAGGTTGGCACCGTCGAGCCGGTCATCACCAGCAAATACACCATGAATTTCATCGGTGACTTCAATATCCAGGGTGATACCCAACTGCTCAACCAATACTGGGAAAAGCTTGGCATCCAGGTCATCGCCCACTTCACCGGCAACGGCACCTACGACGACCTGCGCTCGATGCATCGCGCTCAACTCAACGTGGTGAACTGCGCTCGGTCGTCGGGCTACATCGCCAACGAGCTGAAAAAGCAGTACGGCATCCCCCGGCTCGACATCGACTCCTGGGGCTTCAATTACATGGCCGAAGGCATCCGCAAAATCTGCGCCTTCTTCGGCATCGAAGAAAAGGGCGAGACGTTGATCGCCGAGGAATACGCCAAGTGGAAGCCCCAGCTCGACTGGTACAAGGAACGGGTTAAAGGCGCCAAGATGGCCATCTGGACCGGCGGCCCGCGCCTATGGCACTGGACCAAGTCGGTCGAGGATGATCTCGGTGTCCAGGTGGTGGCCATGTCCTCCAAATTTGGCCACCAGGAAGATTTTGAGAAGGTCATCGCCCGAGGCAACCAGGGCACCTATTACATCGACGACGGCAACGAGCTGGAATTCTTCGAGATCATCGAACTGGTCAAGCCCGATATCATCTTCACCGGCCCGCGCGTCGGCGAACTGGTCAAGAAGCTGCATATCCCCTACGTCAACGGCCACGGCTACCACAATGGCCCGTACATGGGCTTCGAGGGCTTCGTCAATCTGGCCCGTGATATGTACAATGCCATGTACAACCCGCTGCTCAGGCTCGCCGCTACCGATATTCGCGGCAACCTCAACACCAGATTCCTGGAGGCAGCCGAATGACAACCGATAAAATCGAGCAACTGTTTGGCTATGTGCAGGAGCGTTGCTTATGGCAATTCTTCTCGAGAACCTGGGATCGGCAGGAGAATATCGACGGTGTCATTAAGACTGCAACCGATATGCTGACCGGAAAGGAGTTTCAGCTTGAGACCCCGATGGAGAGGCTGTTCTACGCCGACGCTAAGATCATGGTCGCCGACTTCAAACAGCGGTTCCCCTGGATCGAGGAACTCGGCCCGGCGCAGATCCGCGACCTGATGCACGGTCTCAAGGACAAGCTGGTGGAGTTCACCATCACCAAGTCCCTGAACCACGAACTCAACCACTCGCTTTATTGAGCGGAGCGCCGATCATGGGTTGTGAAATCACCAATCGGGCAAGGGCAGGCGTCATCAATCCGATGTACGACTGCCAGCCCGCCGGCGCCCAATACGCCGGTATCGGAGTTAAGGATTGCATCCCGCTGGTTCATGGCGGCCAGGGTTGCACCATGTTTGTCCGCCTGCTGTTCGCCCAGCACTTCAAGGAGAATTTCGACGTTGCCTCGACCTCGCTGCACGAGGACTCGGCGGTGTTCGGCGGCCATCAACGCATCCGCGACGGCGTGATGACCCTGGTCCGGCGCTATCCACAATTGCGGGTGATTCCGGTGATCACCACCTGCTCGACCGAGGTCATCGGCGACGATGTCGAAGGCAACATCGCCGCCTGCCGCAAGATGATCAAGGAGGAATTCCCAGGCCGCAAGGTTCATGTGGTTCCGGTCCATACCCCGAGCTTCAAGAGCAGCCAGGTCGGCGGCTACGCCGAATGCCTACAGGCGCTGATCAAGACGATCGCGACCGCTAAGGCCGCACCCAACGGTAAGCTCAATGTCTTTCCGGGCTGGGTCAATCCCGGCGACGTGGTCTTGCTCAAACGCTATATGTCCGAAATGGGCGTGCCGGCCACGGTGTTCATGGACACCGAGGATTTCGACTCGCCGACCCTGCCCGACAAGTCAATTCACACCCACGGCCGGACCACGGTCGAGGATATCGCCGGTTCACCCAACGCCCTGGCCTCGGTGTCGCTGGCCCGCTACGAGGGCGCCAGCTCCGCCCAGTACCTGCAAACCGAGTTCAACGTGCCGGCCCACGTCGTGCCGACGCCCTACGGCATCGCCAATACCGATGCCATGCTGCGCAAGATCAGCGAGATCACCGGCAAGCCGATCCCGGATAGCCTGATCAAGGAACGGGGCATCGCGCTCGATGCCCTGCAAGACTTGGCCCATATGTTCTTCGCCGACAAGCGGGTGGCGCTGTTTGGTCATCCTGATCTGGTGATCGGACTTGCCCAGTTCTGCCTCGAGGTCGAGATGAAGCCGGTGCTACTACTGCTCGGCGACGACAACAGCAAGTACAAGAAGGATCCGCGCATCCTCGAGATGAAGGCGACCGCAACCTGGGACATGGAAGTGGTATGCAATGCCGATCTTTGGGAACTGGAAACCCGGATCAAGAACCCTGATCACAAGATCGACCTGATCCTCGGGCACTCAAAGGGCCGTTACGTGGCCATCGACAACAATATCCCGATGGTCCGGGTCGGTTTCCCGACCTTCGACCGGGCCGGCCTCTACCGGCACCCGACCATGGGCTACCAGGGCGCCATGTTGCTGGGCGAGACTATTGCCAATACCCTGTTCGCGCATATGGAGTACACCAAGGATCGCGAGTGGATCCTCAACACTTGGTAGGCCTGGGACCGGGGTGGGGACGGTGTTCCCACCCCGGCCGCGCGCCCAGCGATTCGTTGCCGAAAAGGGACTCCCATGACGTTGCTGCTCGATCTGATCGCGGTGCTGTCCGCCGGTTCGCCCAACCCGTTGGCACTGCCCGAATACCGGCAGATCGAACTCTATTCCAAGCGCAAGGCCCTGACTTTTGCCGCCCCCGAAGCCAGCCACGGCGTGCCGCTCGACCGGATTGCCGGGGTTTGCCGTGCCTTTATGGTGCTGGATGCCGTCCTCGCCTCCCGAAACCAATCGGTTGAGGGCATGGCAAGCTGGCAGTGGTATCTCGAGTTACCCCGCACCACCCAGACCGACCGTATGGTCGCCGAATTGTATCGGGTGCTGCGGGTGGCGCGAACCGTGGCGTTCGATCCCCAAAGCGTCATCGAGATGCAGAACGGCGTGGTCAAGATCAAAGGCATCGTCAACAAGGTGGTGCTGATCCTGGACGTGTCGTCTGCGGGTCTGATGCTTTTGGAATCGGCGGTGGCCTATTACCTGGACGCGCTCCGCCAACCGTACCCGGCGGCCTATGTGGAGTCGCTGCTCGCCCAGTATTTTCATGATATTGTCGATGAAATCAGACGATATTCCGATGAGGGGCGCAGCCTCTACCAGTTCCGCGCCCAGCCGGCGCTCAACCGCCATTTCCGCTTTGACTGCGACAACCCCAAGGTCCGGGTCGACAGCGAGTTCCTGGAAATCGAGATCGGAGCAGCGCAGCGTAATCCGGCGCTTTATCCCATCGATTTCTTTGTCACTCTGGGCGACGTCCTGCACATCATCCCGGTCGAAGCCCTGACCGATGGCCGACTGCCGCTGGCTGAACTCGATCGCTGGCGCGCCCGCACCGCCGACGGGACCACCCTACCGGCCAACTTCCGTCCGCGCTTCGGCCGCGACATCGCAGCGGTCAACCAGCCGATGACCTGACCTTTTTCGCCCCCCCGAACCCATTCGAGGACCACGCCATGGATTGCCCGCACCTCCGGATCGCCATCGCCACCAACAGCCTCATCCAGGTGGATGCCAACTTCGCCGTCGCCAAGCAGGTGGTGTTCTACGACGTTACGCGCGATGCCTCGGAATTCGTCGACGTGGTTCATTTCGGCCGGGGCGCCAAGAAAGGGCTGGGCGGCGGCCAGGGTACCGCCGGCGGCGGTTGCGTCATGGACGAGATGGACGACGACGACGGCACCGGACGGGATCCGCTGCTCGAGCGGGTCGAGGCCCTGGAAGGCTGTTCGGTGCTGTTCGCCCTGGGCCTCAGCGATTTGGCGGCGGTGCGAGTCCACAATCAGCGGGTGTTCCCGGTCAAGAGCGAGCGAGTTCGGGATATCGACGAGATCATCGTCAATCTTCAGCGCATGCTGAACGGCGTACCGCCGCTGTGGCTGCGCCGGGTGATGCGAGACGGCGTCGGTAACCGGCTGGCGCTGGACGACCAGGAAATCTGAGACCAAGCCATTGACGCGGCCCGGCCGAGTGGCTACGCCAAGGGGATCGTCAGCAGGACGGCCCCATGGCGGACACCCCCGATCTTCGCATTCAGGTGCGCATTCTCCCCCTCATCGGCCCCGGCAAGATACAGATTCTGGAGGCCATCGACCGCCATGGCTCGATTTCGGCGGCGGCCCGCGTCCTGGGAATTGCCTATCCCAACGCCTGGAAGCTGGTGGATAGTCTGAACCATCATTTCCGGGAACCGCTAGTCACCCGGGTCATGGGTGGCCGTCGCGGCGGCGGCGCCGCTCTGACCGAAACCGGCCGCGCCGTCCTGGAAATCTTCCGGTCGGTGGAGATCCGGGCCAGACTTCTGTTCGCCAGCGATGTCGACGCCCTGAGCCACCTGCTGGCCCCGATTTCGGCATCGGTCCCGGTTGAAGGCGCTTGCGAGGCGATCGAGGCCGGGATGGCCTCGCCGGACTGTCGTGCCAAGAAACGACGAGCAGCCGCCGGCACGCCGTAACCGCGCCGCCACTCGCTCCGTCACACCATCGAGCTTTCATGTTAACACATTAAAGCGGCCCTTGTGTGATGAGCGGCCCCGATACCGGCGGTGTGTCATTGTTAGAACTCGCCGGTATCATAACCATCGGGCCTTGATGGTGACTCATCAAGGCTGCCCTCAAACGCCGGGCGGGCGCATCCGCGCCCTTGGCTTCGCGTCCACGAGGACGCGGGGCCGCCGTCGCGGCCCGATACCGGCGGTGTGTCATTGTTAGAACTCGCCGGTATCAGACACCGTCAGGTTGGCAACTGGTCGGTTGCCGGAGGCGGCCCGTCCCGAGTATGATGCGCCGTGGCGACACACTCTGATCCCGCATTGCCATCCCGCCGATGGTTATGTCGACTGCGGTGTGGCTGTCCTTCAACTTCCCCCTGAGCCTGTGAAGAGTTGGGGAGATGCCGGCGGCAAAAGGCGTGAACAACCGGGCTGAGACTTCCCATCAGCCGACAAGACGACGAGAGCGGCAGATGAAAGGGTGGTTCAAGTCGGCTCGGCAGGTCCAACGGTTTCTTTCCATCCACGACCCGGTCACCACCCTCTTCAACCGTCGCCGAGACCACCAGCCCGTTGCCGACGACCGAGCCGCCGGAGCCGCGTTAGCCCCACCCCCACAATCAAGATTTGGATCGATACCACGATGACAGCGTGTTCAGACGGCAACCTCGGGGTCATCGCCCTAATTCCGGCTTACCAGCCGGCGGAGTCTCTCGTAGAATTCGTGCGGACGCTGCTGGATCGCGGGTTTCCCCAGGTGATCGTGGTCGATGACGGCAGCGATCCCGCCTGCGCCGGGACTTTTGCCGCCATCACCGCCCTGACCGGGGCCACCGTGTTGCACCATGCCATCAATCTCGGCAAAGGCGCCGCCATCAAGAGCGGTCTTAATTATGCTTGCGTTCATTGGCCCGATAGCCCCGGAGTGGTCACCATCGATGCCGACGGCCAGCACGGCGTCGATGATTCGCTGAAGGTCAGCGCCCGCCTTCAGGCCGAGCCCGACCGGCTGGTGGTCGGCGCCCGGAGTTTCGATGGCGACGTCCCCTTGCGCAGCCGTTTCGGCAACTCTCTGACCCGAGTTCTATTCCGGGTGCTGGTCGGCGTGCCGCTGTCTGACACCCAGTCCGGCCTGCGCGGCATTCCACGCGCTCTGGCGCTCAAATTGCTGTTGGTACCGGCCCAGCGTTACGAGTTCGAACTGGACATGCTGCTGCTGTGCAAGCAGCTCGGCATCGCCATTGTCGAAGAGCCGATTCTGACCATTTACCTTGAAAATAATAAAAGCTCACATTTTAATCCGATACTGGATTCCGCAAAAATATATTTTTCCCTTTTACGTTTTTCGATGTCGTCTGTGATTGCAGCTGTTATCGATAATAGTATATTTATTACATTAATTGGTCTTGGGTGGGCAATATTTCCTGGACAAGTGGCATCGAGGAGTATATCTGGGATTACAAATTACCTTATGATCAGAAATTTTGTCTTTTTTTCCGATGAGCAGCATAGAAAGTCGCTTCCAAAATACATAATCACTGTTGTGGTTCTCGGATTTTTCTCATACGGGATGATTATATTTATGTCAGAGCAATTTGATGTTTCGGTCCCCCTGGCAAAAATCCTGGCGGAAACGATCATCTATCTGGCGAACTTCGTGATTCAGCGGGATTTAATTTTCCGCACTAGCGAGCGGTGACTCGAAATCACCATCCACGACTACTCAGAGTATCTGGCCATGAAACATCGCGTATCGTTCATTCATTGCCCAAACCCGGTCTATGCTGCGACGCAAAACAATGGCGTCATCTTTATGCCGGTTTGGATGTATACCCTGGCCGCGCATCTTGATAGCAATCTCTATGACTTCGAACTTTATGATACGCGATTGGTGAAGGTCTCAGAAATCCAGGCCGCCGAAGTTTTTCTGTTCACGGGCATCAACCAGGATTTTCCTACCCTGGTCAGCGTTCACCGCCATCTGAAGGATCGTTATCCCCAAGCCCGGTGCATCCTCGGTGGCCCGATCACTTGGTCCTACGAACAGGCGGGCGACCTGGACAAGCTGTCTTTCTTCGATCAGGTGGTGATTGGCGACGCTGAAGACACCATTGCTGAAATCGTCGCCAAGGCGGTTTCGGGCGAGCCGCTGGTGCCGGTCTTCAAGAGCCCACAGCGTTTCGAAATCTCCCGCGCCCGGCCGCTGTTCCGGCCATTGCTGGATCGGACGATCAGCCAGTATTACGGAGCCGTGCTCGAGGTTTCGCGGGGCTGCCCGTTCCTTTGCGAATTCTGTGATATCCGGGTGTTACCCGACAATAACCGCTCCCACAACAAGTCGCCCCAGCTCGTTGCCAGCGAACTGGCCTATCTTTACGATAAGGGCGTCCGTACCTTCCTGCTGGCCTGCGATAATTTCATCGGTGAGCCGCGCTGGGCCGAGCAGGTGGTGGACGAAATTCTGACTTGGCGCCAGCGGACTGGAGCGACGCCGGTTCTCTATACGTGGCTGACCATCAATCTCTACAAGATGTCGGGGTTGATGCAGAAAATGCGTCACGCCGGTTTCGATGTCGTATTCATCGGCGTCGAGAGTTTTAATTCCAACTCGTTGCTTGAAACCGCCAAGGTCCAGAACACCGCAGCCGGAGTGGTCGGTGCCATCCAGGACATCCAGTCCTATGGCTTCTCGGTGATTGCCGGCCTGATCTTCGGCTTTGATTCCGATGGCGACGATTGTTTCGACGTGACCCTTGACGGCATTCTCAGATCTGGCCTGCTATCGGGCGATCCTTCGTTCCTGACCGCCCTGCCCGGCACCCCGCTCTATCAGCGAATGAGCCTGGGTGGGCGTCTTCGTGATGTCCGTTATGGGCTAGGCGGCCATAAATACCATACCAACATCCTCTACCTTCAGAACAAAGACCAGATGATCGCAAATTTCCTGCGCTTCATCCAGGTTATGACCGATGGCGAGTACCAGTTTAAGCGGCTAAAAGCGTTTTTTGAAAACCTTGATCGGGGCCATTATATTCCCTTAAACGGTGGCAGTTACTTTAACCTTGGGCAAGCGGTGCGCATGATCGTGCGCGATCCCGAAGCCGTCGGTTTGGCCCTGGAACGGATTGGCCGGTTCATCGCCAAGCCCCGCAATCTCGTCTGGTTCATCAAAGGCTTCTTCTTCGTTCTCGGACGTCGTCACATTGCCAACCGGTTCTCTTATCTGAAATTCTGGCTGGCTCTGTGGACCACCATCATCGTTAAGTACCAAAAGGTTAGTGCCGCTGATTTCGACATTGCCTCGGTACCGGCCGATTTCGATATCTCCCGAATCATTCCGCGCGACTACGAGGACGAACCACTCGAAGCCGCAGACTCAGGGGTCAAAAGAAAGGCCCAGCGCCGAGAAACCTTGAAACAACTCCATGCCCTGGTTGATCAGCGCAAGGCCGGGTAATACCAACGGCCCTAGACAAGATCCGTGCCGTTGGTATCGGCGGCGACCGCCGCCGCGCGCCCCATGGCGCGAAGCCAAGGGCGCGGATGCGCCCGCCCGGCGTCTGAGGGCAACCTTGATGAGTCACCATCAAGGCCCGATGGTCTTATTTAGCGGATGCAGAGATCGATTTTTGGATGCCAACCCGCTCCATTAAAGCCAGCGGACATAGTTGTTAACGTCGACGGTGGGGATCGGCTTGCTTGGAGCAAGGGTTGGCGTGCCGAGATAGAGAAAGCCAATTATGTGATCGTCTTGTTCAAGATGGAGAGCCGTGTGCAGACCGCGATCAAACATCAGCCATCCTGATCGCCAGATGCCGCCGAACCCTTGCGCTACCGCCGCCATCTGCATGGCCATCACTGCGCACCCGGCGCTCAGATGCTGTTCGAACCGACTGACGATGAGGCTTGGGCGATAGCGGGAGACGACCACGATCACCAGTGGGGCGCGATGAGGCATGCGGCGGGCGCGTTCGATCTCCTCGGGCGACCGGTCGGTCGCGACGGCGGCGCGCGCCATCAACGCACCCAAACGATCAAGGCCGTCTCCTGAAGCCAAGATAAAATGGTATGGGCGCAGCCGTTGAAAGTCAGGAACCCGCAAGGCCGCCTGCAAGATGACAGTCAATGCCTCGCCCTCCGGGGCGGGTGCTTGCAGCGCGGCGCAGGATCGCCGCTCCAGCAGCAACGTTATGGCGTCCATGTGCTCACTCATTATCCAGGGTCGGCGGCCATGCCAGGGGGACATCAATACGCTGACCGCAGCGCAGGCGATGACGCACCTCCATCAGGCTACGGTCGATCCGTTCCAGGATGGCCAAATTGGCCTTCTCGTCCGCCCCAGTCTCGATGATCTCTGCGACGGCACCGTTGCAGAGCACAATGCGTCGGCTGCCCAGCAAGGCCAACACCGGGTCGTGGGTCGAGATCAGCACGATCTTTTCTTGGGCGATCAGCAACGCCAGTGCTTTCTTGCGGTCGATGCCTGCGTTTTCGATCTCGTCGATCAGCACTACCGGCGACGCCGACAGGAGCGCGGTGTCGGCGATCATCAACGCCCGGGTCTGGCCGCCGCTCAACTGGGTTAGCGACACCCCGACAGCGAAGCTCTCGCCGGCGAGGTCATTGGCGCAGGCGATGACTTCGCGCACCACGGCGTCACGGTTAGGCGCCATGCGGCAATCGGCATGCATGGCCACGAACTCGCCGACCGTCAGGTCGACCACAAAATTCATGTTCTGGGACAGTTGTGCGATCAGCTTACGGCCAGAGGCGAAGCGCCAGCCGGGATCGGGCGGTGCGTCATTGACCAGAACCCGGCGGCCGGTCGGGGTGTCGCCCTGGGCCAGGCATTCGATGTCGGCCAGAAGACGGCTCTTGCCCGAACCGGTGGGGCCGACGATGCACAGCACGTCGCCGACCTGGAGGGTCAGGGTCAGCACTTCCGGGCGATCACTCTTGTCGTGTCCGCCGAGAACGGTCAGGGACCGCACCGACTGTTCGGACGTGCCGCGCAGCGTCTCGACCTGATGCGCCAAGGCTTCAAGATGGTCCAGCACCTGATCACGATCCATGCCGATGTCGGACAGACGGTCATCGGTCAGCGCCCGCAGCCAGGCGTCCAGGGTCCGGGCCGGCTTGGCCCCGGCAGCATCGGCCGAGATCAGGAACTCGGTGATCGCCGGGTGCCAGCCGGCCAACTCGGCGAGGGTCAGCGACAGCATCCGATCCCTCATGCCGATGCACTTTCAAAGCTCATCTTGCGCACGTTGCCGCGCTGATGGTCGCGACCGATCACGGTTTCGCCGATGCAATAGGGGCAGACCGAGGACGGCATGGGAAAGCGCAGGCGCCGGCCATCCAGAGTCTCCACCGGCGGCGCCTGACGCAAGTGAAAGGCGAGTTCGGCAGCGCCCTGGCCTGTGATGCCGTTGAAGAACAGGATTATGGCGCGGGGATTGGCCAGGCGGACATTGAAGGCGAAGACCTCGCGTTCGGCCTGAGAGACGATGTCGCCCTTGGTGACCACGGCCAAGTCGGCCAGTTTCAGCATCGGGCCAATCTTGCGCGGGGTATGGATACCCGAGAGCATGTCGACGACACAGACCGCCAGCACCCCCTGGATGTGCGGCGAGCAGCGGTTGCACAGGCCGGCGCTCTCGGCGATCAGTATGTCGAGTCCCGCCTGTTGGCCCCAACCCAGGCAGTCGTCGATGTTGCTGACGAAGAAATGGTCGGGGCAGACGCTGCCCGAAAGGCCGACCACCACCGGCAGCCCGGCACGCCGATAGACCTGATCATCCGAGGTCGACAGGGCGTCGAACTTGACGATGCCGACGTCAAGGCCCTGGGTGGCCAGGGCCTTGACGGTCCTGACGATGACCGAGGTCTTGCCCACCGAGGGCGGCCCGGCGACCGTGATCACGCGCATAGGCGGTCCTCCTGGTCGGCAAATATCTCGCGGATCGCCCGCAGCAGCCTCGCGGTGGTCGGGTGACGCACGAAGTCCCAGCCCAACCAACTCAGCCGGGCACCGGCGGGCAGCGCAGGCGTCAGATCGGGACACAAGGCCGGGTAGCGGTTGTCATTGAGGACGCGTCCCAGGTCGGCGCCATGAAAGTGGCGAACCAGGACGTTGAGGCGCTCGCGATGGGCTGTCTTGACCGTCAGCCACAGCGGATAGGCCAACGCCCCGTCTTCGGGCCATACCACCTCGGTGTCGACGCGGCGGGGGCAGAGAGCGGCCAGGGACCACGGCAGCACATAGATGCCACCCGGCGAAGCGTCGGTACCGGCCAGCCGCGGCATCTGGGCCGAATGCAGCAAGGCCGGGACGTTGTCGAGCAGCCGCGCCAGTCCGGCCAGGCCGAACGCCCGCGCCATCGACAGCAGGAAAAACAGATTGACCTGGCGGTGACGGCGCTCGCCATCCCGGCGCCAGCCGCTGAACACCACCTGATCGCGATAACGCGGGTCCATGAGGTCGGCCCAGCGGCGCGGGGGCGGCAGACCGTTCAGGCGGCCATGGTCGATCAGCAGCACGAACGGCGCCACCGCGAACACCCCGATGCGGTCCTCGGGGTCGACCAGACCAGCCTCGGCGAAAGCGGCGACGACGCCGGCGGGCTGGCTGCCGACGAAGGCGCCATCGGCCACATGGCGGGCGTAGAATCGGTGATTGAAGGCGTTGCCGTGTTCGGACGAGACCAACATGTTGGGATAGTCGTCGAGCGCACGGATGAAGCGAAGCCGATCGAACGGCGTGCGGCCGCCCTGGCCCATAGGAAAACAGCATTTCAGTGCCGAACCGCCCTCGGCCCGGTAGCGCGCCACGAGATCGGCGACGCCGTCGCGAACCCGATGACGCAACGGCACCGGAACGGTACCGAGCAAATCCCATCCCTGGGGCGTACCGCGCGGCACGGCAGCGTCGCCGAACGGTCGGTTTGCAGACCCGACCGGCGGGGTGACGTCGAGGACGATCCGCGCTCCGGCGGTCATGACACCCATGCGCGGGGCTCCCGGATGGTGGTTGATTGACGGCTGAGGCAGTATTCGACCACGTGGCCGAGCAGGTCGGCCTGATCCAGCCCCCATTGGCCGGCGGCCAGGCAGATGGCGCCGCTGCGGCCGATGTGGCAGCAAATGTTGAACTCCAGAAACACCCGCCGGCCGCTCCTGGGATCGAAGCGATAGTCGAGGCGGGCATAGTCCATGGGGCCGAGCGCAACCCAAAGAGCGGTCACGTCGGCCCTCATGGCGGTTTCGGCGGCATCGTCCCGGAACAGTTCGTAGCCCAGCGGGTCGTCGCGTTTGAGGTGCTCGGTGATGATGCCGCCAATCTGGTCGGAGCGCGGCCGGACCACTCCCAGCATGATCGGCTGTCGACCGCCGAGCATCGGCACCGTGAGGTCGATGCCAGGAATGTAGGCTTCGACCAGCACCGCAAGGCCGCGCTCCAGCAGGGCCCGAGCGACGGCGGCGGCTCCGGCCCAGTCGTCCTGAATCGACTCAGCGCTGATCCCTTCCGAGGCGGCGCCGAAGCGGTTCTTAACGAAATAGGGACCGACGAAGGGCGGCGGCACCGCCAGTTCCTCGGCCGAGCAGTAGATCGCGCCCTCGGCCACCGGGATGCCCACCGCTCTGGCCGCCAGCTTGGACAGCCACTTGTCCTCGGCCAGGGCGCGGATGTTGGGACCGGCGCCGACGTTGGGCAGACCCAGGAACGCGCAGGTCGAAGCCACGAAGATTTCGGGATGGTCGATGGGTATGCGGTTATAAAGCGAGAACACCAGATCCACATGGCCGGGCGCAGCCAACAAAGCCAAACAGTGGTTAGCCGTGCGCACGCGATAGCCCAGGTCGGTTAGAACCTGCCAGACCCGGTGGTAATAGGCCGGATAGCCACCGTCACCGGGATAGCTGCGGCATGCGTAGTTCGGCTCCTGGGGGGCATGGCGGGCGATGAACAGGATCCGCGTTGTCGAGGTCTTGGGCGGGCGGATCAGCAGGTCTGATACGACTGGCGAAACCATCGTGGCTGTCCTCCTCGGTGACGCTCCGCCGACGATCGGCCCAGGCCACCTAGCAAAAGCCGAGCCAACTGTGAAAAAGGCATGATGGCCGGGTCTCGGCGCTAGAATCGTACAGCAATGTACGAACGTCCAAGGGCGATGTTCGTGACTGTGCGATCAGGATCCCCAGCCTAGCTGGATTTCCGGATCAGGAGGTTTGGCCCATGGTTTGCTTCGTTGTGACCATCGGGGACGGAGAGACGGGGCGACGATGAACGATGATCCTCAGTTCAAAGCGCTCTTTGAAACCTCGGCGGAAGTGCTGATCGGACTCGCTCAAGCCTTCCGCGATTATGAACAAAAGAGCGAGCCAGCCTGGTGCGGGCTGGCCCGTTCGATCTGCCCTTGACCACAGGATGGCCATGATCGGCACAAAGCGAAGATGTGAAGCGGACCGGGACCGCGCCGTCACGAGGGGGCACGACACGATCGGCACCTTCGAGCCGATGCAGGCGCCATGGGTCCGGCCCGGAGTGGTGGTCCATGACCCAATCGAGCGCATCGACGGCCTGCTGGCGGAATTCGCCTTGGGCCTGCGCGGCCGGGGCTTCCACGTTACCGGCTATGTCCAGCGCAACAACCGCGGCTGCGCCGAGAAAGGCCAGGGCTGCGCCCCACGCATCGAGTATTTCGACCTCAGCACCTCCGCCACCCTTTCGGTCGAGCAGGACGCGGCCACTCGCTACTTGCGCCAAGCCACGCGCGAGGATGCCGACCTGCTCGTGATCAGCCGCTTCGCCGCCTGCCTTGAGGCCACCGAAAGCCTCAAGGCGCCGATCGGCACCGACGTTTCCCAGGGCATGCCACTGCTGACCTCGATTGCTGGACAGTGCATCCATAAATGGCACAGCTATGCCCGCCAGGACGGCGCAATGATCTCGCCCGACCTCGCGTCGTTGTGGTCCTGGTGGGGGCCGGAGCGGCTGTATCGCGACTTGACCCTGGGCGTTGCCGAACACGAGGTTCGCCAGATCGCCTGCGGCCTGCGCTGGATCATGGTCGAAGGGCCGTTCGGCGCTGGGCTGGCCTACCTGCCGCAGCATCCGCGCCGCCTACTGCCCCGCCTGCCGAGCTATGTTGGCCAGAGTCTGCGCAGTCTGGCTGGGCTGTCGCGTTCCTGGGATCCGCTGGAGATGGCGCTGGGCATCGCCGCAATCAACGCCCACTACAACCGCTTCGACCTTGAGGGGTATCCTGGCAACGGCGTCAAAGTCTTTCGCAAGGTCGCGGGGCGGGTGGTTGTGATAGGCGCCTTCCCTGGTGTCGACGAGATCCTGCCTAATCGCGCCGTGATCGAGACTGACCCACAGCCGGGCGAGTTTCCCACTATGGCTATGGACACCCTGCTACCCAGGTGCGGTGCCGCAATCATCAATGCGTCGGCGCTGATCAACCGCAGTTTACCGCGCATTCTTCGGCTCGCCCGCAATCGCCGCGTCGCCCTGATCGGACCGACCACACCGATGACGTCCAGGCTGTACGAATACGGTATTGAGGTGCTGGGCGGCCTGGTGGTCGACAACCCCGCTGGTCTGGCGTCGGCGATCCGTGCCGGAGCTTTGCCTCGGGAGTTCGGGCGGTTCGGACGCTTTATACACCAATCACGGACCCGCCTTTCAGATCAGGGGGATTCAGAACGAGACAGATAGAATCATTCATTCCACAATGAACTTATACCATCGGGCCTTGATGGTGACTCATCAAGGCTGCCCTCAAACGCCGGGCGGGCGCATCCGCGCCCTTGGCTTCGCGCCATGGGGCCTGCGGCGGCAGTCGCCGCCGATACCAACGGCACGGATCATTGTCTAGGGCCGTTGGTATTACATCATGTCACGGAAACGGTGCGTCGCTCTATGCCCGATCATGGGCTGATAACATAGTAACAACAGGTACGACCCAATCAATTTGTTGTTGACGACCCCGCATCTATGATGATTAGTTGCATTTTGCTGATGCAGGCTAAAACCTGTCATCGGCGCCCGACACGGTCTTCCGCGCTTAACTGGGCTGGAGATGTCGGTGTCCGACACGGCCTGAGCCGCTTCTGAACTCGCTGCACCTAGCACCGTCCCCATGATGCGTGCCTGGAGCCGATGGAGGCTGATCTATGCCGTTTTCCGTTACATCCCCCCAACTTGCCACCGTCACGGTGGAGCGCCTGACCGTACGGCGTGGTAACCGAACCGTTCTGCACGAACTGTCGCTGTCGTTCGCCGAAGACAGCATTACCGCCGTGGTCGGTCCGTCAGGGGTCGGCAAGACCACGCTGATGGGGGCCCTGAACGGCTTGCTGCGACCCTCGGATGGAGCTATTTCAATGGCCGGCATCGGACGTCTCGACGAAGCCGGGACATTGCGCGAGGCGCGTCGGCGCACCGCCACCGTTTTCCAGAACCACGCCTTGATCGACCGCCTGTCGGCGCTCGACAATGTGCTGCTCGGACTGGCCGACAGCCGCCATCCGCTGTCGCCTTTGCCCTGGCCTCGCGCCCTGCGCGAACGGGCGGCGCGGGCACTAGACGAGGTGGGTTTGTTGGGCCGAGCCACCACCCGCATCGATCGGCTTTCGGGCGGGGAACGCCAACGGGTCGGTATCGCTCGCGCCTTGGTGCGGTGTCCACGCCTGCTGCTGGGCGATGAACCCTTTGCCTCGGTAGACCCGGCACTGGCTCGGCGACTGGCCGAGGAGTTCCGTCGCCTGGTCGCGCGCGGCGGCCTCACTGTAATTCTGGTGCTGCATCAGCTTCAGATGGCCCGGACTCTGGCCGACCGCATCGTCGGCCTCGCCGACGGCCGGGTTGCCTTCGACGGTCCCGCCGCCGCCTTCGACGCCGCCGCCGAGAACCGCATTTTTCCATCCCATGCTCCCCTGGATGGGCAAGGCCCCGTCTCTCCCTGAAGAAAGGAAATCCCATGCGCCGTCACTGGAAACCACTGGTTCTGGCCGTAGCCTTGCTGGCGGGCGGCCTGTTGCTTCCGCTCTCCCAGGCGGCGGCCCAGACCCGCCCGTCGAAACTGGTGGTCGGGCTGCTGCCTGGGGAATCCGCCCCGACAGTTATGCGGCTGAACGAGCCGTTGCGGGCCTATTTGGAACGGCGGCTGGGCCTGCCGGTGGAACTGGTGGTAGGCGCCAACTACGCCGCCACTGGCGAGGCGTTGCGCTTCGGGCGGCTCGACATCGCCTATCTGGGGCCGGTAACCTATATCCTGCGTTCGCGAAGTGCTAAATTAGAACCCTTCGCCCGGCCTTCACACCAGGGGACGGGGCCGACCTTCCAGGCGGTAGTCATCGTTCCCGCCGACAGCCCAGCCAAGACCCTGGGCGATCTCAAGGGGGGTGAGGTGGCGTTCGGCGACCCTGCCTCGACTTCGGGCACCTGGGTTCCGCGCTACCAGTTGCTCGAAGCCGGTCTGGTCTCGGGGCGTGATTACACCTTGCGGGTACTGGGCGCCCACGATGCGGTCGCACTGGCAGTTTCCAATCATAAGGTCGCTGCGGGCGGCCTGTCCCTGCCGATCTACAACCGCTTGCTCAAGGAGGGCAAGATCGACGCCAACTCGGTGCGAGTGCTGGCGTCTTCGCCCCCGATCCCCGAATACATGTGGGTCTTCCGCGATGGCCTCGATCCGACGTTCAAAGAGGAAGTCCGTGAAGCCTTTCTCCACGTCACCGATCCCGAGGCACTCAAGGTGTTCCGCGCCGAAGCGTTTATTCCCTGCGTCGATGCCGATGCCGATCCAGTCCGCAGCTGGATCGAGGCGATCGGCCGCGCTAACCCGGATGCAGTTCCAGCACCGTGACCGCCATCCCAACCACATCGAAGGACGCGGAACTGGCGGCCGTCCTGGACGACGGCCGCCGCCGTGTACTGAGTGGTGCCGCGACTACAGTCGTGCTGGTGCTGGTGATCGCGGGTGCCTTCGCCTATGCCAATGCCTTCGATCTGGAGCGCTATCGCGGTGCCGTGTCGACGATTTTGACCCTGGCTGCGGACTCGTTTCCGCCTGACTTCAGCCGCTGGCAACTCTGGGGCCGTCCGTTGCTGGAAACCCTGGCTATGAGCATTGCCGGAACCGTGCTGGCCTGCATGGCCGCCTTGCCGCTGGGCATTCTGGCGGCACGCACCATCGGACCGACTTGGTGTGGCGCGCCGATCAGGCTGTTGCTCAACACAGTGAGATCGATCCCTGGGCTGGTCTGGGGGGTGATTTTCGTGGCCGCAGTCGGCTTCGGACCACTTCCAGGCGTGTTCGCGCTGGCTTGCCATTCCACCGGCATGCTCGGCAAGTTCTACGCCGAGATTCTGGAACACGTCGATCCCGGCCCTGGCGACGCTCTGCGCAGCCAGGGCGTCTCACGATTGGGCGTGCTGCGTTTCAGCGTCGTGCCGCAAATTTTGCCACGGCTGGTCGATGTCACGCTCTATCGCTGGGAGCACAATGTCCGAGCCGCGACCGTTCTCGGTGTGGTTGGCGCCGGCGGCCTCGGGCTGGAAATCATCACGGCCTTTCATCTGTTCGAATACCGCGAGGCGCTGGCGCTGATCATCGTCCTGCTCGGGCTGGTCACAGCCATCGATTTCCTCGGTGCCTGGATACGCGGCCGATTTCTCAGGCAGGAGTGAACTTGCCCATGGCGCCCCTCATCCGCACCGCCACGCCCGACGACGCGGCCGAGATCGTCGCGCTGGTCTGCCGCCTAGCCGCCTTCGAAGGTGGGGTCGACGCCCTCGCCCTGACCGAGGACATCGTGCGCCGTGACGGCTTTGGTCCTGGGCGGCGGTTCGAGGTTCTGCTTGCCGAGGAGCGAGGTGACATCCTAGGCGGTGTCATACTGCTTGAGAGCTATTCGAGCTGGGCTGGCGCGCCAGCACTGATCATCCATGACCTTTACGTCGACCAGGCGGTCCGCAGTCGCGGCCTCGGCCGGGCATTGCTGGCTGCGGCGGCCGATATCGCGGTGGCACGCGGCTGTTGTCGTCTGGATGTCAACGTGCTGTCGTGGAACCAGGCGGCGCGACGGTTCTACCAGGGCCTGGGCTTCGCGTCGCTAGCTGACTGGCAGCCCCACCGTCTCGACACCGAGGGGCTGCGGCGTCTGGCCGCGCTCGCGGTCACGCCTCCAGAGCCGGCATGACCCGGATCGGCGTTCCCAACACGCTGGTAAACCGACGATCTGAAGCCCGGCGGCTGCGTTCGAAAGTACGGGCTTCATGGCAGCTTCCCGATGAATCGATCCGGCGTCATGATAGGTCTCCGATTTATTTCAACCGGGGACAAAGCAAGCCGCGCGCCAGTGCCGCTCAGTGGGAAGATCGACCAACGGTTGGGAGACGCCATCGCGGATTTGTTCCGGGAGGTCCCTTTCGGCTGGATTTTGTACATTTTGGTAATAAGCCCAGGACTTGCCGTTTCTGGGTCAAAGACTGGGCCTTGCGGTTCGTCAGAGTGAATGTTCCTGTCGGACTCGTAACAGCGGGGCCGGACTCTGTCGTTATATCTGCAAAATCATAACGCTGGCGTCGGTGCCGAACGCGAGAATTCCAGGTCGGCGCGTTGGCACGAGGTTTGCTAAAACGAACCCCGACTGGCGACGCGCCGGAAACGACGCCTCTTGAAAATCGCCTCCCGAATAATCAAGGAGAGAGTTCCATGGCTGCTTTGCGTCAGATCGCATTCTACGGCAAAGGAGGCATCGGCAAGTCGACGACCTCCCAGAACACCCTGGCCGCCCTGGCCGACTTGAATCAAAAAATTTTGATCGTCGGCTGTGACCCCAAGGCCGATTCGACCCGCCTGATCCTGCACGCCAAGATGCAGGATACGGTGCTGCAACTTGCTGCGGAAGCCGGCAGCGTCGAGGATCTAGAAGTCGAGGACGTCGTCAAGATCGGCTACAAGGGTATCCGATGCACCGAGGCAGGCGGTCCGGAGCCTGGGGTTGGCTGCGCTGGCCGCGGCGTCATCACCGCCATCAACTTCCTCGAAGAAAACGGCGCCTATGAGGGGGTCGACTACGTCTCCTACGACGTGCTCGGCGACGTGGTGTGCGGCGGCTTCGCGATGCCGATCCGCGAGAACAAGGCCCAGGAAATCTATATCGTGATGTCGGGCGAGATGATGGCGCTCTATGCCGCCAACAACATCTCCCGCGGCATTCTCAAGTACGCTGCCACCGGGAGCGTTCGTCTCGGCGGCCTGATCTGCAACGAACGCCAGACCGACCGCGAATACGATCTCGCCGAAGCCCTGGCCAAACGGCTGGGAAGTCAGCTCATCCATTTCGTCCCGCGCGACAACATCGTGCAACATGCCGAGTTGCGCCGTCAGACCGTCATCGAATACGCTCCCGACAGTAATCAGGCGCAAGAGTACCGCACCCTGGCCCAGAAGATTCACAACAATTGCGGCAAGGGCGTGATCCCGACTCCGATCACCATGGAAGAGCTGGAAGAGATGCTGATGGACTTCGGCATCCTCAAAACCGAGGAACAAGAACTGGCGGAGTTGGCGGCTCGGGAAGCCACCGCCGCCGCCAAAGCTGCGGCTGTCGCCGCCTGACCAACCGTTCTTCCAGACTTGCTCAAACCTACGCATAGGTAGGTTTGACGCTGGATTTCTGCTTCACTGAGGCTGGTTTCGTGGCCGGCTTGCGCCGACCGCCAGAGCCTTCCTCTCCACAGGCTGACA
>Ga0302275_10000051_pt1 | contig 127081 bp, 68 predicted proteins | sample III_Bog_N2_2_FD_200229 | JGI IMG/M metagenome (GOLD analysis project Ga0302275, IMG submission 200229) | Peat permafrost microbial communities from Stordalen Mire near Abisko, Sweden - III_Bog_N2_2 | ecosystem: Environmental > Terrestrial > Soil > Wetlands > Peat | place: Sweden: Abisko... | reverse complement strand
TCGACTGGCTCTTCCACCTGTCGATCGAGTTCAACGACAGACCCGCTTGTTAGTTCCAGCACTTCGCGCAATGTGAGCTGGCGCTGCCCAAAACGCAAAGTGACATTGAGTTCAACATCCATAACCAGATTCAGGTTGTTCTGTTCAGAGGGCGCCCCCTCAGTAGAACTTTTGATCAAGCGTTCAGCGCCCGTGGCCGTGCTCCTGGCCTGGGAGTGAAGAGATAATGCTTCGGCCAACGCTGGGTTCAGAAACATCAGAATTGATATGCGATTGGCCTTATCGTCGGCAACAGTAAACTGCGCAGCGCTTGCAGCGTCTAACGCCGGTTCCGAGGCCAAAGAGGCATCCATTGTGAATGTGCCGTAATCTTCAGCGAGTGTGGAGACAAATTCACTGATTCCATCTCTGACCAGCATCAGCAGGCGCTCGGGCTGTTCTACGCCGGATTCAAAAGCGGCCTGTCGAAAGATCTTCGATTCCAGCATAGCGGTTTCGGCACGTCGAAACTCCAGTAGAAACTCCCCGCGAAGGCTCCCGTCGAGCGTAAGCCTTATCTGTACTGGTTCAGAGTTGTTCGAGGTCAATTCGGCGTCTGGCACCGCGGCGATCAGCCAAGTCGAACCGCTGGCTTCATTCAGGGCCCCAACCAACGCACTGAAGAAGGCGATCGAGAAAGCCTGGTGAGCATTGCCGAATGTAGGGTTTTTCGTCATAACTACTCCTTTCTCGCGACCGGTTCCTGTGACCTGACTGAGATTTGTGCTGCCTTCCGCGCACCGTTGCGAACTGGCAGCGCCTCAAAGATTTCGACATCTTCTACGGTAAGTCGCCCGGGAGTCCTCACTGGTGCATTCATCTTCAAGATCGTGCCTGGCTTCAGATCGATTAGATCCTTCACTACCACGCGCATCTGCGTTATGTCTGCGGCTACCGTGAAGTCGCAGTCGAGAATCCGTTCACGAAGACTGGGGTTTCGTAGAAGGCGAAGGCTCGATATCTTCTTCGACTGCGCTGCTTTCAGGTGTCTCAGCAGGAACCCCACAAACGATGTTGGCAGCACGATGTTGAACGGCCCAGTTGTTCCTCCCAACGTCATTTCGAACATCAACAGGACAAGTTTTTCGTTCGCCTGAAATACCTGCTGAATCATGGCTGGCTTGATACAACGCCCAGGTGTCAAGGACAGGTTCAGGGTCCGCCATGAGCGCTCCACTTCCTTTATGATGAGGGCGGTAACACTCTGCATGATCTCTTCATCGATGTCGGTGAGCTCGCGTGCTTCTTCTGAGGCAGTTCCCGCGCCGCCGAGCAAAAGGTCGATAATCGGAAAGATCAAAGCTATGTCCATCTCGATCAGAAAATTGCTTTCCATCACATTCAATGCGCAGGGCAGTAGATAGCTGTTCGAAGCTATCTTGCTCGTGTAGTCCAGGATAGCCATCTGTTCGAGCGATAGCAGTTTCAGCCGCAATGAGGTGCCCAGATACAGTTCCAGCGAGTTGGTTACGTTGATGGCGAACTTCTCATGCAGGGCAGTCAGCGCGCGCGCATTCTCATTCGATAGCCGGCCCGCGTAGCGAAAATTGCAAGAATGAATTGACCGTGGCTTTGAATGCTGCTCACTTCTCCCCGCTTTGTTCATCGTCCTATCCGATCCAGCCAAAGCAGTCATGCTTCCATCCTGAGCTGGCGGCCTTCCGTATTCCGGCAGGATACCTGTAGCCGGTTTGGTTTCGCCGCTACTCCTTCGCGAAGATGTGGCAACGAGGCACGCAACTTCACCATCGCAGCGGCATGGATTTGCGATACCCTGGACACTGCGATGCCCACTATTTTGGAGACCTCCATCATCGTCAACTCCTCGTTGTAATACAACGATAGGATCAACTGCTCTCTCTCCGACATCTGGGATACAGCCTCTGCCAACTGTTCCTTCCTTTCGCCTTTTAGGCAAAGTTCAAAGGGGTTGTCCTCACCTGTGCTTGGCGCAGATTCGATCAGATCATAAGACTCAGCGTGATCATTGGTGGAATTCGTTAGCTGCCCAACCAGGTGCAGTCCGTCGAGTTGTGTTTGCATGTCTTGCAACTCGTCCAGGCCCATCTGCATATCTTCCGCAATCTCTTCTTCGTCCGGTTTCCTTCCCAACTGTGATTCGAGCTTGACGATTGTCGAAGAGATCTCTCGCCCTCTCCTGCGCAATGTGCGCGATCCCCAGTCAAGCTTGCGCAGACTGTCCAGAATTGCACCGCGGATTCGGAATTTGGCAAAGGTTGAGAATTGCGCATCCTTCGACCCATCGTAACTGCGGCAGGCTTCGAGTAGACCAATAACGCCCGCCTGGACCAGGTCTTCCAATTCCACGTTCTTGGGCAGACGCTCTCGGATTCTCGACGCCACGTAATAAACCTGCGGCAGTTCACGCACCACGAGTTTGTTCCGTTCATCAACGTCATCACTGCTTGCGCGATAAGCCAATTCTGCTGTTGTCATTCAATCGCTCCATTCGTAAGCCACTTGATGCCTTGTACTTCTAAATTCGAAACTCAATGCCCGCTCAAAACGCTTTGCCTGTCTGTCTCCGAGTTTTTCCATGAATGTTTCAATGGAGAACCCCAACGGACTGAACCGGCGTCATCGGTGGGATCTCTCCAGGAGAGATGACAACGATCCTGGGAATGAACGGCTCCAGCAGCCGGCGTAGATAGTAACGACCGGGAGATGAACAGAGCAGGACAGGTGGCGCCGAACTAATCTCCTTGCCGAAGTTCATCCGCAACCCATCTAGCACGCGACGTGCCAATGTGACCTGTTGCGGAGTCGAGATCGCCTGATTCGGTTGCTGGTTTGACCCACGTATGCATTCATCCTCGATGGCCGTGTCAAGAGTGACCACCCTAAGTTCGCCGCTGTCATTCAGTAACGGCCGGATCAGCGTACGCCCGAGTGTGTGGCGAACAGCCTCAACCAGCGCGATTGGGTTCTTGTTGAATGACGCCGTGTCGACCAGTGTTTCCAGAATTGTGCCAAGGTCGCGAATTGACACCTGCTCGCGCAGCAGTTGTTGTAGAACCTTATGGACTTCACCCAGACTCATTAGCTTTGGTATGAGTTCATCGATTAGCTTTGGGTGAGAATCGCTGAGGCGGTCAATCAGTCTTTTGGTTTCGTGCCGCGACAATAGTTCATTGGCGTTTTGCTTAATCACCTCTGAGAGATGGGCCGCGAGCACGGACGTTGGGTCGACCACAGCATATCCGGCTGCAATCGCCTGGCCTTGTGTTTGAGGAATAATCCACTTTGCCGGCACGTCGAAGGCCGGCTCACGAGTATCCTGGCCAGGCAGATCAGGTGCATCGGCATTGGAACTGATCGCGAGCAAACAGTCACGGCGCAGTTCCCACCGGGCGATCTCGGCCCCGCGCAGGTAGATCACGTACTCTCGCTCCCGCAGAGTGAGGTTGTCGGTGATGTGGATGGACGGAACGAGAAAGCCGAGCTGTTGAGCCAGATTCTTTCGCATGGATTTTACGCGGGAAAGCAACTGGCCCCCCTTCTGTGCGTCGACGAGGGGCACCAGGCCCATACCCACTTCGAGCATGAGGTCATCGAGCTTGAGAACCGCATCCATGGGGTCCGTTTGAAGAGCGGCAACTCCACCTGGCGCTGCCTTTTTGGCAATCGACTCCAGTTCATCGACCTCGTCTGTTATTGTTTGCGGCTTCAGTTTCGACGCCGCGAACATCAGCACGGCGGCCAGGCAGAAGAAGGAGATTTTCGGTAAGCCAGGGATCAACCCCAGAGCCGTCAGTGCGCCACCGGCAATCCACAGCAGACGCGGACTATTGAATAGCTGCCTGCCAACATTTACGCCCAGCGATTCTTTCGATGCGGCCCGAGTGACGACGATACCGCCAGCCACGGAGACGAGCAAAGAAGGAAGAATCGTGACCAACCCGTCGCCCACGGTGAGAATCGTGTAGGTCTTCAGCGCCTCCTGGAAAGGAACGCCTTGCTGAAATACACCGATCAAAAAACCGGCGATAATATTGATGGCCATGATTAGAATGGTGGCCAGCGAATCACGCTGACTGAAGCGGGCCGCGCCATCCATCGCACCGCAAAACTCTGCCTCTCGCGCCACTCGCTCACGTCGTGCGCGGGCCTGCTGCTCATTGATGATGCCGGCATTCAGATCGGCATCGATCGCCATCTGCTTGCCCGGCATGGCATCGAGTGTAAAGCGCGCTGTTACCTCTGCTGTACGCACGGCGCCGTGAGTGATTACAAGGAACTGAATTGCGATCAGCGCCAGGAAAAGAACGAAGCCAACAATATAGTTGCCGCCGACCACAAACTGGCCGAATGCTTCGATGACCTTGCCAGCAGCCGCGGTTCCTTCGTTGCCATGCAGCAGGATGCGGCGGGTGCTGGCCAGGTCGAGCGACAGACGGAGCAATGTAAGCAGTAACAAAAGGCTCGGAAAAACCGAGAATTGTACAGGGCGTAGAATCTGGATCGCCGTGAGCAGCACCAGGATCGAGGCGGTAATACTAATGGTTAACAGCAGATCGAGAAGGAAGCTGGGCAACGGCACAAGCATCACAAAGACCATCGTGACTGCGGCGATAGGCGCGATCCACTCACCGGATTTCCGTAGAACAGCCACCACTCGCTCCATCATGATGTCACCTTCGAATTTGGAGCGGATAATCCGGATGCACTATCAGCCTTCTGACCAGAGGCATTCCTTGAACGCCGGTCCGTTTCGGCGCGACGCACCTCAGCCTGTGCTCGGTAAACCATTGCGAGTATCTCTGCTACTGCCTGGTATAGTTTGGCCGGAATCGAATCGCCGACTTCAACGCTCTTGTAAAGCGCCTGGGCAAGGGGTTTGTTCTCCACCAGCATGATGCCGTTCTCGCGCGCCAACTGCTTGATCTTCTCCGCCAGCAGGTTACGTCCCTTGGCGACGACTACCGGCGCGGGCATATCCGTTAAATAGCGGAGCGCCACTGCATAGTGAGTCGGATTTGTCACAATAACTGTAGCGGTCGCGGCAGCTTGCAAGGATTGCTTCTTGCGCATCGCCCTCTGTAATTGACGAATGCGCGATTTGATCAGAGGATTGCCGTCCGTCTCCTTGTATTCCTGACGCACCTCCTGCTTGGTCATCTTCATGTCGCTTTCCATCTTCTTGAGGGTCAATACATAATCGACCGCGGACCAGGCTGCCAGGACTAGCCCTGACTTCCACGTCAACTCCAGCACCATCGATCCTTCAAGGCTCGCAAAAGGTCTCAATCCAAGACTGGATGCGTGGGTCATCGTCTCCCAATGTGCGCGCACCGTGTTGACTGTGATCCAAAGAATGGCTCCAAACGGCAACAGCGACTTCAGCAAATTGCTGAGACCTACCGGTGAAAAGATCTGTCCCAGCTTGCTGGCAGGATTGAATCGCTCGAACTTCAAGGCCAGCGCCCCGGGCGCGAAATTGACACCGCCCTGCGCCAATCCGGTCAGCATCGATGCCATCATCCCAGCCAGCAAGATGGGAACAATCCACCGCATCACCTCAACCACGCCCCAGAACAGCACCGGCCCATTGCTTTCGAAATTGCCTGTTGCGGCCGCATAGAGAGCATTGCGATAAAACGACGTCCAATGTGTAACTGCGGCCGGCGCCATCAGCGTTATGACCCCCGCGACGGCAGCAAGAGCAAAGACGCCCGGCAATTCGCGCGAACGGGCTACCTGGCCCTGTTCCCGCGCCTTGTTTTGCCGCTTCGGTGTTGCCTGTTCTGTCCTGTTGCCGTCAGCCATGTTGTCCTATCGTGCCAAGCGCTATTGAGCCAGGTGGAGAATATGGTCGGTTACCGTCATCGAGTTGAGAAACAAGTGTTCAAACATATTCGGCCAGTACTTGAGTGCGGAAATCAGAATCAGAAGTCCCAGAACGCTCTTGATCGCTGGTCCCATTAGCATCAGCGGCAGTTGTGGGGACGCCTTGCCGAGCAGACCGAGAGCTATGTCGGCAAGCAATGTCGCCGAGAGTACCGGTGCGGCAATCTGGACGCCGATCGAAAATACGCTCGCTCCCGCCTCCAGCGCGGCCGATGTGAACGCTGCTCCAAAGTGGCCAGAGGCAGCGGGCAAATAGTCGAAGCTGCGCGCCAGTGCGCGCAATATCCACAAGTGGACGTTCAAGCGCAGGAAGATCAGCATCGCAATGGTCTGATGAAACGTAGCAACAACCGTTGATTCCACTTGTGTCTGCGGATCGAGGATATTGACCAGCGAGTACCCCATCTGCACGCTCAATACCTGCCCAGCCATCTGCACGCCGTCTAAAACAATGTTGGTGGTGACTCCAAGAGCAACTCCAATGAGCAATTCACTGAAGACCGTCATGGGCCACTGGCTGATACTCATCTGGGGTATTTTGGCTGCAGTCATCGGATACAGGAGCGCGGTCAAGGCCAGCACCAGCACCGCCTTCACGCGGGCCGGAATCGCGACGCTTCCAAAGAAGGGCGCGAAGAGCATGATGCCGGTGAGCCGGACACCGATCGTCAGAAATGCTCCGAAAACCTGGACCAATGATATGTTCACTACTGCAGCACCTGGTGAAAGTCGGTTAAAAGGTTGATCGTGTAGTGCGCCAGATGCCGCCACATCCACGGCATCATCAAGAATAGGGCCGCTCCCGTTGCCAGCAGACGGGGAACGTGAGACAGGGTCTGGTCCTGAAGAGTTGTAAGCACCTGAACGATGTTGACCATAAGGCTGACGGTGACGGCAATCAACAGGATCGGCGCAACCAGAATCACAACCTCCTCCAGCATCATGCGGCCCAGCAGAACTACTTCATCGACGCCCATTAGTTGAAACTCCTCATCAAAGCGCCAATAAGAAGGTGCCAGCCGTCTACCATGAGAAACAGCAGAAGCTTGAGTGGAGTTGAAATGACTACTGGGGGCAATTGCATCATTCCAACCGAAGTAGTGATGGACGCGACGACCATATCAACGACGAGAAAGGGCAAAAAGAGGACCGCGCCGATCTGAAATCCCGCTTTCAGCTCAGACAGAATGTACGCCGGCAGCAGGACGCGGAAGGAGATATCGTTGATGTTCGCGGGGCGAGGCTCCTTGGCCGCCTCTAGAAATAGTGCTACATCTTTTTCGCGGACGTAATGCGACATGAATTGGCGCATCGGTATCGCTCCGCGGGCCACTGCATCGAGGGCTGTGATCTTGCCCTCTTGCAGCGGCACAACCGAGTTTTGGTAGATAGTCAGGCCAATCGGTTGCATCAGGAAGAACGTCATGATCACTGATAAGCCAACCAGGGTCTGGTTGGATGGCGTAGTCTGAAGGCCTAACGCCTGCCGGAGAAAATGAAAGACAATAAGTAGCCGTGCGAACGGCGTCATGCAGATGAGAATCGATGGTATGAGGGTCAGGAAAGTCAGCAGGATGACAATGGTCCATTGCGCTGAACCGCCGCCTAGCCCCGTAATCCGTAATTCGTTCGGATTTGCCTCTGAGGCGCCAAGCTGGATAAGGGGGGAGGCTACAGGCGCCGCTGTTGATCGCTGGGGTTCCACGACAGGCGCAGCCCCCACACCTCCGTTACTTTGCCATGCAACCGCCTTGGTCGATGTCGCCGCAAAGGTGATTGTCAGGCAGAGCATTGCTCGGATGATCAAAGAGTTTTTCACGCCTATTTCTTCCTTTTCTTCACAGCCAGTTCTAACGTCCGCGGTACTGCGGGCTTGACGATCTGCTTCCTCGCGCCCTTCGCTGGCCGCTTCTCAGGAATATTCATTGTTTCGTTCAACACTTCTCCGAACGATTCTTTTCTCCCTAACTCAGCCAGCAGTGTTACGTTGGTGGCTCCGCCGCCTATGAGGAACTGAAGCCCGTCTACCTGGATCACGGCTACAAATCGCTTTTCACCGAGCGAAACGGAAGCATCTACCTGCAGCCGCCTGGTGCTGGGTCGGGATATCCTTCGCGCTCGGATCCATCTCCATGCGCGCGAGAGGAGCCCTATGGCGCTTTGAAGGGTTCTCGAAGACTCCCCTTCAGCATCGACTGGAAGCAGCATCGTCGATTTCGGCGCGGGAATTGAGGCGCTAGAAATATTTGCATTCATGAAAGGTCTGTGAGCCGTACGGCAAGACGTTCGCCAACGACTTCAAATTCAGTCCAACCAACCAGTTGACCATTGACCCGCAGAGGCAGGTCGCTGCTTTGGTGATACGCGGTTTCTACAATGGAACCAATTCCGAGGGTCAGTAGATCGCCAACCGAAAATTTCACCACGGGGAGATCCAGCGTGAGCGTGCAGGGAAGCCACGGCAGCAATTCGCTCGGATCCAGATCCGGAGCCTTGCCCACCAACTGCGGGCCGGCCGCCAATTTGGATTCAACCAACGAAGTCGCGATATTCATTTGTCTCTCTTCCCAGGCTGCCCGGTTTACCCCGCGCTGCCGCTGGCGAGTGTCTCGCTGATGGCATGCCATGCAGACGGACAATCGATAGCATCACCCACTTCGACTTTCCGATAGGGGCTGAATGCAATCGAGAGACCATTGATGCTATTGGAGTAGGCACTTTGCCTGTGGAATAGAGATAGAAAGGTCTAAGTAGCCGAGAAATAAGGGCAAAGAGACGTCAGCCCTGCGCCGTCGTTCTCACGGACGGAAATCAGAAACACGAGGTCGCGATCATTTCGTGTGGCCGATATGAGAAGAGATCGAAAACAATGGACCAGGCCGCCCAGCAAACGCGCCAGACGGCCAGTCCCTAATGCAATGCTAAGAAACTGCCTGCGCAATGGCTTACTGGATCATTGCGAGGGTTGCCTGGGAGAGCGTATTGAACGTGGTGATCGATTTGGCATTTGCCGAGTAAGCCTGTTGCGCCACGATCAGCTTGGCAAATTCGGAAGCGATATCCACATTGGACTGTTCAACACTACCCCCGACAACTGTACCGCGTCCGCCCGTTCCAGCCAGCCCAATCACAGCCGCGCCGGAGGCCACGCTCGCTTGGTAATCATTGTTGCCGACGCTTACAAGCCCCTGGTTATTGGTAAACGAGGCCACTGCAACCTGCCCCAGCGCCAGTGTGTCTCCGCTGGTGAAGGTTCCTTCGATGGTGCCATCCGGCTGCACCGCGAAGGTCGAGAGCGTGCCGGGGGGGAATCCATCCGTGGTGGTGGCGCTGGTGGCGCTTGCCATTGAGGTCTGGGTGATGGTCGGATCGGCGACCGTCCCAAAGGGCCCAGAGAGTGCCAAGGGCGATGTGGCGTCATCGGCAAGGGTGGGAATGCTGATGGGAACAGTGTTGGTTATCGAGGCCAACTGGCCTTCGCCGTTGAAGTTCAGCGTGCCTGAGCCTACGGTGGTGTTGCCCGTTGTCCCGGCAACCACATCCGCGGAGGGCACTGTGACTGTGTAATTCCATGTCCCCACCGCCGTCATGGTGTAGTTGACCGTGAGAGTGTGCGACGTTCCGAGCGAGTCGTATATATCGAGCGAACTGCTCGTAGCCGTGCCGCCGATCGCCGTGTTGGAATCGAGATTGGCCGTGATCCCGACTGTCGTGCTGGGCACCGCCGGGCTGGTCATGCTGCCGACCTGCAGCGGCTGCATCGATGCCGAGTTGTTGACAACCCCGTTGACCGCTGGATATCCCAGCAGCAGTTGCCCGCTCGGCGTCATCAACTGTCCGTCATTGTTAGTGGTGAAATCGCCAGAGCGCGTGAAATTTTGTGTTCCATTTGTGCCCTGTGTGACGAAGAACCCATTACCTGAGATGGCCATATTGGAAGAAGTGCCAGTGGAATTAAGATTTCCTTCCGTGAAATTGGTGTCCGTTGAAGAAACCGCGACACCCGATCCAATTTGCACAGTGTCGCCGCTACCGCCTGCGACGCCAGTCTGGGCGAAGATATCGCCGAAGGTTAGAGTCTCGTCTTTGTAGCCATCGGTGTCGATGTTGGCCAGGTTGTTAGAGACGGATTGCAGCTGCTGTTGGGCGGCCATAAGTCCCGAGAGTGGTGATGAAAAGGATCCCATTACTTTCCTCCTGAGGTGTTGCTTATCGAACCGGAATAGCCCAAGGTCGCGGGGTTCACGGACGAGTTGACGATGCTTCCACAGCGCCGCTATTGGCGAATCACCGAGGCATCATCGTGTTAGGGTCGAATGGAAGTTGTTGGCTGGTGGCCACGCCCGCGGCTGAAGGTGAGAGCATACTGGTGGCGCTACCGATGGCTGAGGCGAGCGCAGCATTGGCGGCTGTCCCTCCCGCTGCCTGCGACGCATACGTCGTCGTTCCCGTGGTTGAGGAGCCGGTGATGGCCTGATTAATACTGATGAGCTGTTCCAACTGGTTCAAGGAGATCATCTGGCCAACCATCGCAGTGGGATCAACCGGCGCCGTGGGATCCTGATTCTGCAACTCCTGTGCCAGCAGGCTCAGGAAGGTCGTGCCCAAGCCGTCGGCAGAAGTGCTGCTAGACGACGAACTGCTCGTGCCTGTCGAACGGGTGGCGTTGGTTCTCGTGCTTGCCGCTGTTGACAGCGCGTTCTTTGCAACCGGCGTGAGTGAGTTCAATACCGTTGGCAACGAATAGTTTGCTAATACACTGTGCATGATCGTTCCTCCTCTGGTTCGTTGAATTCTTTGAATGTTACTTACACTCTGATGTCGAGACGTGCGTTGAACCCGCGATCGCTGGTTGCCGCCGGCGAAACGACGGGTGACAGTTGCTGCCCGGCAAAACGGTTGCCTGAAGAACTTGAATCCGCGTTGCCCGCTTGATGCCTGCCGCCGCGGGATTGGTCAGCCGAGCCGTTGTACATCCCGCCCGCGGTCCCTGTCTGACCTGCACTGGTCCCATTCATTTCGATGCGCACGTCCATTGGCTGATTGCCGCCCAACCTCGCCTGCATCTCCGGCAAATGCGCGGTGAGTGTCCTGGCTAGCTCTCCGTGATCGAGCGAAATCTGCGCCGAGATCAAGTCCCTGGTCGAGGAAGTGCTGATCGAGATATTGCCGAATTCGGTTGACCGCATTCCGACACGCATCTCAGACTGACCCATACTCTGGATCAGCTTCGCCGTATTGATGACCGGCAACGCCTGTGGCGCAGCGGCCGTAGCGGGAGTAGCGATGTCCGGCGTCTTTGCAGTGCGCGCTGTGGCACTCGCTGGTATTGCAGAATTCTGAGCCGTGGAAGTGTTGACTACCACCTGCGCGTCAGCTACTCCAGCAACTGCGTGGTTTGCAGAGTTCATCTCAGACCGCACCGTGTTTTGCCCCTGCGATGCCGAGCTGATCTGACCCTGATCGCCGGATGGTGTCGTCTCCTGATTGTCTCGCTGGAGTTTTGACTGGTTTGATTCCGACGAGGTGTGCAGTTTCGTGCTCGTGGCGTCGTCGCTGGCGCCCTTGATCCCATCCTTGCCATTGATGACCGATATTTCCGATGGTTTCTCTACCGAGGCCGGGTTCACGCCCGTTAATCCGGCCTGACCCTCCACGAGCGATCTGCTGCTGAATTGGGCCGGCGTAGCAAACTGATCGATTGTGGCGGCGGGGACGCTGATACCGGCTGCAAGTAAGGCCGAATCGGGCGAGGTCGCCGGAGGAATCGCCAGGTCAGCCGGTATAGAGCCAGGCGCCGCTGCGAAAACTTCCTTTGTGGATGCGGCCGGGACGGCTTGTGAAATCGGGAGTTGCTCTGTGCTCAAACGAGCGCCCGAGGCCGGGTTCACCACCGAGTCTAGATTTGCATTTTGAACTTGACTCGGAACCACATTGTGAACTGTGCTCGGAACGGTTTCCAGGCCATTGTTGGGAACGATACGTGCGGGTGAGCTTGGGGCCGCATTTGAAACCGCGTTAGGACCTGCGCTAGCGAATGCTTTCAGGACTGATTCAAGGAATGATTTCCGCAGCCAATTGTGCGCCGCGTTCTGGGCTGTGCTCTCAAACGCGTTCGGTATTTTATTTGAAGGGAAGTTTGGCGCCGCACTTGACAGGCCGCTGAGGTCTGCGTTCGGGAGCGAGTCCTGCATTCCACTTAGAGATGCATTGAGGTCTGCACTGCCAACAGCGTATGGGACTGCGTTTGAGGAGCTGTCCGGAGTCGAAATTGAGAGTCCGTTCAACTCGGCACTTGGAAGCGAGTCCTGCATTCCGCCAGGAACTGGATTCGGTGCTGCGCTCTGAACTGCCTTCGGTACTGCATCTGAAGAGGCTTCTGGTGTTGCACTCGACAGTGCTTGTTGGTATACCTGCGGGAGCGAATTCTGCATTCCATCAAAAGCTGAATCAGGCGCAGATTGTGAATGGTCGCTTGGTCCTGCACCAGACAGCCCGTTCAGACTGGCTTCCGGGAACGAATCCTGCCTTCCGTTCATCGTTTCGTTCGAGTTCGTACTCTGAACTGCATTTGGGGCTGCATTTGAAGTTGCGTCCAGACTTGTAATTAGAGGTGCGTTCAGGACCGCGTTCGGCACCGCATTTTGGCCCGCATTTGACACAGTATTTGAGGAAGCCTCCGCGGCTACACTCTGAGCTGCATTCGATGTTGAATTTGACAGTACACTCAGGTCAGCGTCCGGGAGCGAATTCTGCACTCCACTGGGAACAATGTTCGGTACAGCATTCTGGCCAAGGTTCTCAAATCCATTCGATGCTGCTGCCGTGGCTGTATTCGCGAGGTCCTTCCGGGTCTTAGAAGAATGCGCGACCGGAACTCCCTTGTCTTGAAATCCGGCGCTCACCAACTTCGATGGAGACTCCGGCGAATCGCCGCCCGGCTGAGCATGATCTGACAGAACGCCGGACGACTTAGCCACACTTGACTGGTCACTGGATGATTCGTCCACTGTCGAACGTGCCGCTACATCAAGGCTCATCGCCGGGCCAGCAACCACCATCGAAGCACCGGGAGGCGCAATGGCTCCCCCGATAGGCGGGCAAATTGGAGTGACCGCCGAATTGAGCAATTGCGCTTCCGGCGTCTGTAAGGGCTGTTGTGAAGTCGCCGTCTGCGACGTGGAATTTAACGACTGAAGACCATGGGGATCGGGAACCGCGGGTGACGTACTCTCATCCACCGAAGCAGATGCCTGCTCGCGCGCGGCCTTGGGGATGGTGTCGTTCGTGACGCCAACTTCGGAGGAAGCCTGTGAAGCTGCAAGCATTGAGTCGCTGAATAGCTGCGCAGGCTGATCGGACAATTGCACCGGCGTAGCGCCAGCCGCTCCTGGTGCTTGAGTTGGCATTTCGATATTGGCTCTAGCGATCACGCCTGTATAGAGGCAATTCTCAGGCCAAACAGGCATCGTTGAATCGATGCCGCTTTCGTCATTGGAATCAATGGCCTAGGCTCGGGAAGCATGAGCATCGCCGGGCTCTCGCGGCAAAGCAGGCAAGTCTTGCCGGATCACGCATAGGCAAAGCTTGCCGGGTTGCGACGCAATCTGATCGGTCAATCACAGCCCTGGTAACCGGCATTTCAATCTGTTGGGATTCGCCTTGCTGCAACAATCAGGGAAGCGTAGACCGGAACTGAAACCGGTGATCGGAAGATGGCTCAGCAATCTGGATGCGGAAGCGCAGGACCAATTTAGGGGTTCACGTAGCAGATGTAGATAGAAGTACCGAAAGCGTCACGATTTATGTGCCGGATCACTCGGCGCCGAAGAAACAAACCGCAAAAGCTATAAGCGGCCTCGACGAGCAATAAAATTGTCATCGACGGTCTTCTGTTCACTGCGAGCCATGTCCAAATCGTACTCGGAGCGCTTCTCTTCGCGCATCTCCGTAAGTATTTCGCGATCCCGCCGTGCTGCCGCATAAGCTATGAATTGCCTGTCTCGCAACTGTTCGAGTTTCCTGATCTGCTCTTCGAGATTCTTTCTGCTTTGCTGGAGTTCCTTCACCTCTCCGTAGGAGGCATGGAGATCATGCCCGACGAAGGGCTTGAACACAGCTGCGCGGCGCGAAGCATCTGAATCCGCAATTTGGGAATCGATGCGTGCCTGGGTCTCCTGAATCTGCGAGATCTCGGACAGGATTCTTTGCAACATGCGTTCTTCGCGTTCTTCAAGAACTCCGCGATATCGAAGTACTGTAGCTAGTGGAAATTGAAAGGCCATATTAGCTTGGGATCTCCAAGAGAGATTTGACGACGTTCGGAAGCGCAACACGCTCATCGGGTCGCTGGTGGAGGAATGCGTTCAGTTGCGGCAGGATTTCGACTGCCCGGTCAAGCGTTGGATCGGCGCCTTTCTGGTAGGCTCCTATGCGAATCAAGTCTTCAGAACGAGCGTAGGAAGCCATCAAGAGGCGAAGAGCTTTGGCCTTCTGCAGATGCTCTTCCGAGGTTACATTCGGCATCAAGCGGCTCAGGCTCTCAAGCACTGAAATAGGCGGATAATGGTTCCTCATTGCAAGCTCTCTATCCAGAATCACGTGTCCATCAAGCAAGGATCGCACTGTGTCGGCGACTGGGTCCTGTTGATCGTCGCCTTCCATCAAAACGGTGTAAAAGGCTGTAATGCTGCCATCCTTGAAGCAGCCTGCGCGCTCTACCAATCGTGCCAGCATGTTAAGCACTGAGGGCGTATAGCCCTTCGCCGTTGGCGGTTCGCCGGCCGCCAGTCCGATTTCCCGTTGTGCCATTGCAAATCGGGTAAGAGAGTCGACGACCAAAAGCACGTTTTTCCCTGCGCTGGCGAAATACTCTGCAATGGCCGTTGCTGAAAGTGCACAACGCAAGCGCAGCAAGGGGGATTGGTCGGAAGTAGAAACAACTACGACGCATCGCTTCCTGCCTTCGTCGCCGATTACTTCGAGAAACTCTCCGACCTCACGCCCGCGTTCTCCGACGAGAGCAAGAACCGTCATATCGGCGCTCGTTCCGCGGGCCATCATGCCCAGCAATGTACTTTTTCCGACGCCACTACCTCCAAAGATGCCGATGCGTTGTCCACGTCCGCAGGTCACAAAGGCGTCGAGAGCGCGGATGCCGCAGCCTAGCGCCTCCCGGATCGGAACACGATCGAGCGGTTGCGGCGCGGAGCCATCCACCCACACAGCCCGTTCTCCGCGGTATTCGCCCTTCGAGTCGAGCGGCACGCCGGCAGCGTCGATCACTCGACCCAGCAGGTCATTGCCAACCCGGATCGATGCCCGAGTCCCCCAGGCGACGATTCGATCTCCGAAGCGTATACCCTGAGGGTTTTCAACGACCATTGAAAGCATTGTCGATCCGCGAAATCCAATCACTTGGCCGGAGTACTTCTTGCCGCTCGCACTGGTAGTCTCGCAGGACTCACCGATCGAACAAAACGGGCCTTCGGACTCGATCAGGTTTCCCACCACCTGTAACACTCGACCTCGCCAACGGAGAGTCGATCCTCGATCAAGGCGATCGAAGTAAGGGCCAAGCAATTGGGAAGTGTTCACTTGATCACAGGCCTTTGCGCCAGCAGATCGAAGAATCCCTGCTCAATCTCTTTCATCTGCGCATCGATGCTGAAGTTTGCCGACCCTAAGTCGGTTTCGAGGATGCAATCATCGGGGCCAAGATGCGTATCCTCGATCACCGCAATCGACGAGCCATTCAGAGGATTCGCCAGGTACGCGGTCCACTTCCCCGCTTGCGCTGGCGAAACGCGCACAGACACGCTCGAGCCGTCATGCAGTTTATCGACAGCCACGCGGACCAATGCGGCAACCAGCATCGGGTCAACCTGGGCCTCACGATGAAGTACCTTCGACGCTATGGCCAGGGCGAGCTGAACAACCTCGGATTCAACCCGGGAAAAATAGCTTTTCCGCTCGGCTTTGAAGAGTTCCACTGCCTGCCGAACCTTCGCCGCGTTTGCTTCTGACTTTTCTTCATATTCCTTCGCAAGGCGCTTCGTGGTCTCGGCCACTGCCTCATCGCGAGCAGCGTCCAGCAGACTGTCAATCTCTTTCACTGTCAGGCTCGGAGTTGCACGCTGGTCACTCTCCGGCGCTGGGGCCTGAGCTGATCTTGTTTCTTTCACATTGGTCAACACAGGCACTCCGGTATCCCGGTACAAGAACGAAGAAACGGTAAATGGTAATGTAGCGTTGCCCAAATCGTTAAACGAGAAATTCTTCATTTGCCTCGCCCTTCAGTACAATCTTTCCTTCGGCCTCAAGCTGCCGAGCAGTAGCGACAATTTCAGTTTGTGCTTTGACCACGTCCCTGCTTCGGACTGGACCCAGTGATTCCACATCTTCTTTGAGCATCTCGACAGCCCTCGAAGACATGGTGCGGAAAAAATGCTTCTTCAATTCTTCGTTTGTCCCCTTCAAAGCCAACGCCAGGGTTCGCTTGTCAATCGCAGCCATCAGTTCGCGAATATGCATTTCGCCTACCTGCAAGAGATCTTCAAAAGTGAACATCAGATCGCGGATGCTGATTGCCAGCGTCGGTTCCTCGCTCTCAATATTCTCTAGAATCTCTTGCGCAACAGTGGTGTCAATGCAGTTCATGATGTCCGCGGCGCTCTGGAAACCGGAGTAAGTCCGCTTGCCCTGTTCTCCAACCGCCTTAAGGCGCTGGCTGAGGACCATCGAGACTTTCTCTGCCATCTCCGGCGAGAAGCGCCGCAGGTTTGCCAGTCTCTTTACCGCTTCGGCGCGAGCATCATTGGGAAGGCTCATCAGCAGGGCTGATGCCTGCCGATCTCCGAGTTGGCCGAGAATGAGAGCGATCGTCTGCGGATGCTCGGCTTCTAGAAACCGCGCAAGCTTTTGAGGATCGGCGCGCTGTAATGACTCAAGGGGGTTGAGATTGCGTGCCTTGGTCAGCCGTTGCAATGTGTTCTCCGCCTCGCCTTCCCCCAAGGCCTTGATGAGCACCCGCCGAGCAAGGTCATAGCCCCCCTGAATAAGATAATCCTGCGCCTGCGTCATCCGCTGATACTCTTCAATGACCTGGAGCGACAATTCCACTGGTATCGCCCCCAGGTTCGCGACTTCGTCGGCAACGCGCTGCAGGTCTTCCGCATTCAGATCGCGGAAAATCGTCGCGGCAGAGTCCTCGCCGAGAACTGTCAACAGAATTGCAGCCTTGCGGAGACCACTTAGTTTTACCTTTTCAGTCGCCGTCGTCACGGAGTCTCCTCCCTCAGCCACGCGCGTACGGCGGTGGTGCTGCTTTCGGGCTCAGATTTGACGAATTCAACGAGCTGCTTTTTCAGAAGGAGGTTACGCTGAACAAGATTTGTCGAGGATTCAAGCATCACTCCAGCCTCCGGCTCAGTTTGCACCGGAATGCGGTTTTGTGCCAGCAGTGGATTCGGAGCGGCAAGAACCCGCTTTTGGATCGGCCGGATCATAAGCTGATAGACAAGCAGGAAAAGAGCCAGCAATGCGGCATAACGGACCTCTGACGAATAGTCGTTCAAACCCTTTCGCGCTTTATCCAGTAAAGTGGTGGGCGGAATATCCTCTGCCTCCGCGCGGTCGAAAGTGAGGTTCTGCACGCTGATTACATCGCCGCGCGTGCTATTGAATCCGATCGCTGCCTGCGCTAGTTCGCTAATGTGCTGCAACTCTTCAGGCTGCCTCTTATGGTACGACTCGGTCCATTTGCCATTTACCTGCTTGCGCTCTATGGCGTCATCCAGCAACACCGCGGCCGTGAGGCGGCGAATGCTCCCGGCCGGTTCAATTACATGGCGCGTAGTTCTATTCACACCATAGGAGTTGTTATCGGTCATTGAATATTGCCCCGACCCCTTGGTGATGCTCTTGGGAACACTTGCCTTGGCGCCGGGTACATTGCTTGAAGCTCCAGGCACTCCGCCGGTCGCTGCACCTGGACCCGAACCTTCCTCGGAGTGCTGCATAGTCAGCGTTGCGCTGACCGCGGGGTCATATTTCTCCTGGCTCTCTTCACTGCTGCCCGTCTCATATTCCACGTTTACAGAGGCGTGGATACGGTCGGCTCCCACGACAGGCGAGAGCGTCGAGATCAGGCGCCGCGTTAATTCCTGCTCGATTCCGTCGCTTCCGTCTGAGGAGCTGTTACTCTGTCCCAGCGATCGATTCGAGTCTGCATCGACAATGACAACGTCCGTCGGCTTGAGTTCGTCGACCGCTCCCGCTACGAGCCGTGAGATCGCCGAGATATCGTCTCTCGACAGGCTTCCGCGTCGAAGCCGAAGGGTGACCGAGGCTTTTGCGCCCCTCTCCCGATCAACGAACACAGAGTCGGACGCCATCACCAGGTGTACCCGAGCGCTCTTGACGCTGCTCATGGTCTGAATCGTTCTCTCAAGTTCGCCTTCGAGCGCGCGCTGATAGTTCACCTTCTCATCGAATTCCGTTTGTCCCCATGAAACCTTGTCGAAGATCTCAAAGCCTGTGCGTCCACTATGCGGTGAATCGTGTGATGCCACTTCGAGCCGGGCAGCGTCAATCTGATCCGCCGGGACACTGACGGAAGTGCCATCCGGACTTACAATGTAGGGTATTTTTTTGGCGGCAAGTTGTGCCCCGACAGATTGCGCATCGGCCGCTTCCATCCCCGTCATCAGTGGCTTGTAATCAGGCGTAGCTATCATCCTCACAAAGAAGACCACGGCAGCAACAGTTACGGCTAGACCGATGCCGAAATAGACCCGCTGTTGCGGATGAAGCCCTTGCCAGTACAGCTTGGCGCGCTCCATCGCCTGGCTGGCGCCCACTGCCTGCTTCGAAACCACTAATTGATTCTTGCCAGCCATTGGTCCTCAATTTCGCCGGATTCTCAGAACCGCACTATCTGAATTGCTTCTCTAGTACCTCTTGCGTTCGCACGCATTGATTGAGCTGCATTTCCTAGAACTGCATCTTCTCGATGTCCTGGTACGCGCTTACAATCTTGTTGCGAACCTGCATCATGAGCTGGAAGGCAACGTCTGCCTTCTCGACCGCGATCATCACAGTGCTCAGGTCCGTATTGCCACCCTTGAGCAGGCTGCCAATCTGCTGTTCGGCGCCGCCACCCAGTTGGTTTACCTGTTGAAGTGCATTTGATAGAACGCCACTGAATCCCCCCTCTGCGTCATTCGGCGCAAGAGGCGGCAATTTGGGTAGCGCGCTGATGTTGCCAATGGATCCAAGGCCTGGAATTGTATTGTTCATCTTGAACTCTCTCGCCTAGCTCTTGAGGATGTCGATCGATTGCTGGATCATCTGCTTGGCAGCTGTCACTGCCGATGCATTCAGTTGATAGGCCCGCACAGAACCCATCAAGTCCACCATTTCCATGACCGGATTGATAGCCGGGTAAGCGACGTAGCCGTCCTTGTTGGCGTCCGGATGACCCGGCTCATAGCGCATGACCGGAGGCGTCGGATCATCGACGACATCAGAGATCTGAACACTGCCTGAGGGTGGCGCGCTGGAATTGCCCGTGCTGGCGAGGGCCAGCCGGAAAGTCGAAGAGCCGGGTGACTGGAAAACGACCTCCTTGCGCCGATACGGGCCGCCGGCTTCGGTATGTGTTGTCTCGGCATTAGCCATGTTTGCGGCGATGATTTCAGAGCGCTGCCGTTCGGCTGCCAACGCTGATCCGCTGATTGCTAACGAGTCGAAGAGATTCATGTTTAACTTCCTCCGTTGATGGCGCTAAGAATTTGGTGAAATTGCCGCTTGATCAGTTGGATTCCGATTTGATATTGCAATTGCGTCTCGGACATTAGAAGTCCTTCGCGATCAAGACTCACATTGTTGCCGTCCGGACGCTCCATCAGACCTGGAACTTCTTGAACAACAGGAGTCATTTGCACGGTTTCTATGCCGTCCTCGGTTTGACTCAAGAATCCATTCATGGCCCTCTTCAACTCGCTATTGAAGTTAATGTCGCGCGTATGATAGCCGGGTGTATCGACGTTTGCCATGTTGGCGGAGATCGCCTGTTCGCGGCTCGTGGTCAGCCTCAGGAAGCTCTCCAATGTCGAAGTCAAGGGTGTTGTCGGCGTCATGCATATCTCCTTGGGGGTAGTCCGTATTCCCTGATCTTGTTTCGCATCGTGCGCAGGCTGATCCCCAGCATGACAGCTGCGTGGGTCCGGTTCCCATGCGCCAGGGCAAGAGTGTTCTCAAGGTGCGCCTTTTCCAGAACAGCAATGGGTGTACCTGGGACCGGCATGGCGAAGGGTGCTGGCTGCGTTCTTCCTATTGGATGAAACTCTTTGTAAAAGCACGCCGCGTCAATCGTGTCGCCCTGGTGCAGGGAGAGAACACGGCGCATGAAATTCGCGAGTTCCCGAATGTTGCCGGGCCAATCGTAACTCTGCAGCCTTTCAATGAAACCAGGATCAATTCCAGGAATTGGGTTGTCCGTTTCGGTGGCAAATCTCTCTGCAAAGTACTTGGCCAGAGCCGGAATGTCCTCCAGCCGATCGCGAAGGCTTGGAAGCGAAAGTGGAATCACATTCAGCCGATAATACAAGTCACTACGGAAGCGTCCCTGTTCCACCATCGAGCCGAGGGATGCGTTGGTCGTGGCAATCACCCGAATGTCAACATGGATGGACCGTGTCTCCCCGAGCCTCTCGAACTCCCGCTCCTGAAGAATCCGCAGTAGCTTGGGCTGTAGATTGAGTGGCATCTCGCCAATTTCGTCGAGCAGCAGTGTGCCGCCATTCGCCAGTTCAAACTTCCCGGCTTTGGCTGCATTGGCGCCGGTGAAGGCGCCTTTGGCATGACCGAATAGCTCGCTTTCCAGCAAATGTTCCGGCACTGCCGCACAGTTCACAGCTACAAATGGCTTCCTACTTCGGTTACTAGCTTGATGAATGAATTTTGCCAGCAGTTCTTTGCCGGTACCGCTCTCGGCTTCGATAAGAACATCGGCATCGGTGCTTGCCGCGGCACGAGCACGTTGCAGGGCCTGCAGAAGCAAGGGGGCGCGGCCGACGATTCCCGAAGTAATATTCGCGCCCGTATCTTGAATGCTTCCGGAAGCGGATTTCTCGTTGATCCGCTTCATGACGCGAGCAGCCGCGCTCTGGAGTTGCTCAAACGAGACTGGTTTCGTCAGATAATCGAATGCACCGCTGCGCATCGACTCTACCGCTTCAGGAACACTTCCGAAGGCGGTTAGCAGGATGACCGCGGTGGTAGGCGAATTCTTGAGTACCGAGCACATCACTTCAAACCCGTCGCCATCCCGCATGCGAATGTCGCTCACAACCAGATCGAAGCTTGTAAGTTCGACAGCTCGTGCTGCGTCACGAACACCGCTTGCTGTTTCGACACGCCACCCGTGGCGCAGAAAGTTAGCCTGCAATGCCGTACGCATTCCCGGCTCGTCGTCCACCACAAGCACGGTAGAGTTGCTGTCGCTGGTAGAAATGCTGTTCATGCTGTCGCCAACTCCATTTGGTGTACGGGAAAACTGAGCGTGAATATAGCGCCTGAATGCAGGCCATTCGTGGCAGAAATCTGTCCGCCGTGTTGTTTCATGATCCGGTCGCAAACCGCCAGCCCCAGTCCGGTAGTATCGCCGCTTCCGCTGAACCCGGGCTCGAAAACGCGGTCAATCTGGTCAGGTCGAATGCCGCACCCGGTGTCAGTGAACTCAACGATGATATATTCGATTTGCTTTTCGCGATTCTCGCTCTCTGCTGCGATTCGTTCAGGCCGAAGGGAGACAGTGACGCTCCCGCCCGCGGGCGTATGGCGAATGGCATTTGAAACCAGATTCAAAACGACCTGCTGGAGCGCGCTCTCATTGCCCATCACCTGCGTCTGCTCTCCACCTGCAATCCAATCCAATGAAACAGTCGCCTGATCTGCAAGAGGCTGAACAAACTGAATTGCGCTGCCGATGAGTGAATGCAGTGAAAGGGGAGCGAGCTTTATCGCGCCGGAGCCATGGAAGCTCAAGACGTTATTGACCGTTCCGGAAAGCGAACGTATGCCTGCGCGCAAGTTGGAAATCCATTCCCCGCGGCGTTCTCCGTCTTTGTCAATCAACTCGGCAAACAGCTCCAGGCTCGCTAATGGGTTTCTAATTTCGTGTGCGAGAACGGTCGTGATCTCTGCCAGGGCCATCGCCTTGCGCCCAGCTTCGCGTTCCTGTTCAGAACGTTTTTGCGCTGTTATGTCCCGCAGTATCAATATTGTCTGGTCAAGCACGCTTGCACCGTCGGCTTGGAGGAACAACCGGCGATCGCGAACTTCGAGCCAACGCGTTCCTGAAGAGTCGCGGATGCAGAACTCCTGTTCCGTATCATTAATAGAAGCATCTTCGCAGCAAGATTCGAGGTTGACGCCGCTGAATTCGGAAATCTGATGCAATGTCATCTGAGATCCATCGCCGAAACCGAGCCCATCAAGTCGAAGCAGCCGCTTGCTCTCTGGATTGATGGTCGAAAGCGTCCCGTCGCGATCCAGTACCAGCACGCCACAAGGCATGGAGTCCACAATCTGCTGTAAAGCGCGCCGCATACCTTCGTTCCTGGCCAAACTGGTATTAAGCGCCGCATTCCGTTCCGACAACTCCAAACCGAGCTCAGACACTTCCTCTTGCAGGGCGCGATAGGCAGTCTCCAGTCGCGAAGCCGCCAAGATGAATTCAGAGAACTCCCCGGCGAGAAGCGCTGCGCTTCTGGCTTGAATCGCTGATTCGTCTCTCGATTCGTTTTCACCAGAGGCATACCCGTCAACCAGCAAATCATCGACATGAGCATGGATTTGCCCGTTGCTCCGGCCTTTCACGGGCGGCACATTTATTGGCGCGAAATGAGAACTAGGCAGCATCTGCCTATTGACTATGCACGGCAATGGCCAACTTGATTTGCACCGGGAAAGCAGGGATCGAATGATGCCCTATGGCTCCACATATCGGCCTGAACAATAGCGATACTTGACCGTGGGGTCTAAAGAATGATGTGGCGGGGCTGGATATCCAGTTCGCCCCCGGCAATGATGCTGGCCCGTTCCAGTACGTTGCGCAGTTCGCGGACGTTTCCCGGCCAGTTGTGCTGCAGAAGAATCTCCAGCGCTCCCCTGCTCAGGGTTGCACCAGGACAGAGTTTCTCCAGAAAAGCCCAGGCGAGCTTTTCGATGTCTTCCATGCGCTCGCGCAAGGGCGGCAGGTTGATCGGGAAAACCGCAAGGCGATAATACAAATCCTCGCGAAACAAATGCTGCTTGACCAGGTTCTGGAGGTCGGCGTTGGTCGCAGCCACCACTCGAACATCCACCTTAAGATTGTCATTGCCGCCAATTCGCTGCACTTCGCCCTGCTCAAGAAAGCGTAGTATTTTGCTTTGTAGAGAGAGCGGCATATCGCCTATCTCGTCGAGGAATAGAGTCCCCATATGCGCCGCATGGATGCGGCCAATGCGCGATTGCACAGCACCGGTGAATGATCCCTTCACATAGCCGAAAAGTTCGGCTTCGAGCAGCGACTCCGGGACGGCGGCACAGTTGATGACAACAAGCGGTTGTTTTTGGCGCAGGCTTATGAGATGGATCGCCTGCGCGATCAGATCCTTGCCGGTGCCGCTCTCCCCAGTCACCAGAACGGTCGAATCCCGGCGGGCGACCATGTGGGTCAGTTCATAAACGCGTCGCATCGAATCCGAGTTTCCGATCATTCCACGAATACCGGTGCGTCCTTCATCCGCCGCCCGCATGCGATTTAGCTGCATGGGGGTGAAGGTATTGGACTGCACATCGCCGCTGTAAAGCATCTCTGTCAGTTGAGCGGACAATGTTGTTGGCGATGAGGCGCCTAGAACAAGCTGACCGGTGTGCGAGTTCACTGACAGGATCTGGACCCTGGGAAACTGTTCACGCACCATTGCAATGAATTCGCCGGACTCAAGATCTGGCAACAAGGGGTCAAGCAGGAGAATTTCGCTGACTCTTTCGTGCAGGCACTCAAATGCTTCGGCGCCGCTGGCAGCCTCGGTCAAATTCCAGCGAGCCTTACTAAGCTTTTCTCGCAGCTCATGGCGAAGCCTGCTGTTAGGGCTCACAAGCAACACATTAATAGTGGGGATGTCGTTCTCGCGAAACTTCGGGAAGGTCGGCGCGCTCATCAGTCTACTTTCCTGCACGGCCATGGTTTCATCCAATTCCAATGGCTCTCAATGACACAACATCAGCAGCACTGCGCGATCTGGACCGTCTGAAATTCGATTTCCACGCTGAACGGCTTCAGGTTCCAGGTGAAGCCGGCATGTTGGCTGCGGATATTCGCATCGGCAATGGACATGCTGAGGCTCGCCTCTTCACTCAGTGCGGCGAGGTACAAGTTCTGATTCCGCACAACGATTCGAATCGAATTGGGGAGAGATGAGGAGACGTTCAGTTCGACAGTGTCTCGCGCATGCGAAAGCCCATGGATTATCAGCAGCACGCTCGACAGAGCCCTGAGAGTTCTCACGTTGTCGATGAGGACAGGGTCGCAAGCATCTGGCAGTTGGGAGCTAAGGACCATCCCGTCATGCTCGAACAAAACGGATACTCCCTCGGCTGCGTCCGCAACCAGCGGCAGAATCTGCGCCGCCGTCAACGAGGGCTTGGTGCTCGCGACGATTACAAGCTGCTGCATATAGTCGAAGAGACCACAAACCCGTTCAACCTCGACATAGGAGCTTGCCGCAAGTTCTCGAAGTTCGCCCAAACTCAATGGGCTTGCAAGTCCCATGGCAAGACCGGCCCGAAGAATCGTGAGCGGCTGTGCGGCAGCATGTAAGCCCTTGGAAAGATTCGAACTAAGTATTTCCGATGAAGATCTCGACGCCGAGAACTCCCCGGATTCAGTCTGATTAGTCATTGCCTAAGACATACCCAATGCCACGAACCGTGCGAATCAACTTCGCTTCCCCTTCAATGTCAATCTTGTCGCGTAGGTACTTCATGTAGACGTCAACGATGTTTGTCGTGGAATCGTACGGGATATTCCACACATCTTCCATGAGTCTCTTGCGCGATACAGCCTTGCCCAAGTTGTTCATCAAGTACTCAAGAAGATCGAACTCACGCGCCGTCAAATCAATTCGCCTCTCGCCGCGCATTACCCGGTGTTCCTCCCGATTGATGGTCAAATCGCCAGCATTCGATGTATTTGCTGCGGGGAGGGAATCGCGTCGCAGCATCACCCGGACACGGGCCAGCAATTCCTGGTACGAAAAGGGCTTGACCAGGCAATCGTCGGCGCCTTGTTCGAGCGCCTGTACAACGTCCTCTGTCCGGTTCCTTGCTGTCAACACCAATATAGGCAGTCGCGACCGGCTCAGACGAACCTGCTTTATGACGGCCATTCCGTCCATCTTGGGAAGATTTAGATCGAGAATCAAGAGGTTGTAGGCAGATTTCTGAAGGTCGGCGCAAGCTGCTTCGCCATCGTGACGGACCGTCACATCAAATTGCCTGCGCTTGAGTTCGCGGCTGAGAAATTTGCATAGAGCAATATCGTCATCGACAACCAGAATTCTCGATCCCGTCGATATTTCTGTTTGGTCGTGAAGAGGCGCTCCGGCAACAATCGCTGCTGGGGCTTCCGAATAATTTTCGCTTACCTGTGACCCAGATGACACGAGCATGGGACCCATTGATGATACCAATAAGTTACTTTAGATGAATTGAACAGGTGTGCATTGTGACCTTCGTCACTCTATTAACGAAAAATAGATACATTTAACCCTACCATGCCTCCATTTGAGTCTTTCTACAGATCAGCCCGACTTACCTGGGGCCACGACTTGCTCTGGCCAAAAAGAGCCACTCTCGGCGTCAAGTTGAAATCCTGGGGGGTTACTGCCGATGGACAGGAAGACGTGTTTTTCCAGCACGTTCGTATTGCCTCCAAAACATGGATAAACCAAAAGGAATGAGCAACATGGATAGTATCCGCAAATTCGAATATCGACGTAGCAGGATGAAAACCGGCTTTGACGTTGATTTTGTTTCAGACGGGGAGACTCTCCGTGGAATCTGCGGGGATGTCAGCGACGCAGGCATTCGCGCCGAATTCAGTGATCCCCTGGCCGTTGGCCGCTCCGGGCTGCTCATCCTTCGCCATCCAAAAGGCGTACTCAAACTCGAAGCACAGGTCGCCTATACCGAGAAGCGTTGGGCTGGGCTTGTCTTCCTTTTCAAAAAGGCTTCTGACTGTGACATGGCAATCCAGTTCATTGCCTCGATCTCAAGCCTCGCCGCTGTTTAGGCCACTGTATGGATATCGTTTGCTCGATACGCGTGAGCGAACGCCCGGGACTTCATTCCCTCAGCGAAATTTGATCGAGATGACCTTGATTCCTTGCCTTGCCGCACCTGGCCACCATTCAACTATTTGATCGTTGGTATTTTACCGTCGTTGCTCACAGTGCTTGCTACTGGCTGAGTAGGATTGGCAAGATATTGAATGATGACCGTGATTCTCCGGTTAGACGAATCAAACGGTTGCAGGGGTTTTCGCAGTTTACGATCGGCGTAACCGCGGACCTGCACTACCTGGTTTGGGTGTAAACCGCTACTTTCCATCAGGCGCCGGGCTGTATTTGCACGATCTGTCGATAGCTCCCAGTTGCCGTAGACCCTCGCTCCGGAATAGGGCTTGGAATCGGTGTGGCCTTCGATTGAGATAGTGTTCGACAACTTGCCTGCCTCGGGGCAAAGTATTTTCAGTATGCTCTGTAGAATAGGGGTTGGTTCGGCGCTCCCTGTCTCGAAGAAAGTCCCATGCGGATCCTCCATCAGCTCGATCTGCAGCCCTTCAGGGGTCACAGTAATCTCAATGAGCTTTTTGAGCTTTTCAAAGTCCTTCATCTTCCCCATGGCCTTCATCAGATCTTCCTTCAACCTTGCCATGTCTTCTTTCTTGGGGGCTGATGCGTCGCCGGTCCCGCCCATCTGCGTTCCCATCTTCCTGGCTGTGCCGTACGGATCGCGAAAATATCCACCGACGGCCTCCTGCACGGGCTTGCTGCTGTTCATCAGCCACAACACGATAAACAGTGACATCAATGCAGTGACAAAGTCGGCATAGGCCACTTTCCAGGCGCCGCCATGGTGGACGGCGTGGCCCCCCTTCTTCTTGACGATGATCACTTGCTCTTCGAATGACATGGTTTCGTTAGCCTAAGCGACTTCGAGTTCTGCCACTGGTTCCACGACTTTCTCCCGGCATGCCTTTTCCACTTCGAGGAAGCTCGGGCGAATGTGCTCGGGGATTGCGCGGCGCCCCATTTCAACCGCCATGATGGGAGGTGTGCCCTTCATGGATGCGAGCATCAGTACACGGAGGACATGGTAGTAGCAGCTTTCCTCCTCAACGACCTTCGACATAAAGGAGGCTAGCGGACCTACAAGCCCGTAGCAAAGCAGGATTCCGAGGAAGGTGCCGACCAGCGCGGCAGCTACATGAGCGCCGATTTCCTCTGGCGGACCACCAAGCGAACCCATCGTCACAACAACGCCAAGTACTGCGGCCACAATTCCCAGCCCGGGCAGCGCGTCCGCCATGGTCGTCAACGCCTGGCTCGGTTGATTCGCCGTAAGGTGATGCACATTCATATCAAGCTCCATCATCTGGTCCACGTCAAACGCGCTCACACCGCCGGTAATGGCCATCCGCATTGTGTCGCATACGAAGTCCCGCGCATGATGATCCGCAAGGAATTCGGGGTACCTTGAAAAGATAGGACTCTTGTCCGGCTCCTCTATATCGCCTTCGATGGCGATCGCTCCCTCTTTGCGCGATCTGGCCAAGAGATCGAACATCATCTTGAGCGTGTCCACATACCGCTGCTTCGAGAACGGGGATCCCTTGACAACACCCACGAGTCCGGCGGCGATCTTCTTCAGGATGTGAATCGGGTTGGCCGTCAGAATCGTGCCGATCGCCGCGCCGCCGATGATGATCAGTTCGGCCGGTTGCAGAAGAACGCCGATCTTGCCCTTTTCCATCAGATAACCAGCAACAACGCAGGCAAAGACAAGCAGAATTCCACCGATCGAAGTCATCCCTTATTCCTTTCCGTCTGAACGGTCCTGTCCGCCAACCCCCGGCATCGGCGGCACAGTCCGCGATTAGCCGCAGACTCGCCCCTTTGCTATCGGCAAAACTGAACTTCTCGTCCAACGGATCTGATAGAGAATTGCCCAATGCGGCAAATTGACATTGTGAGCGTTGCAGACTGGAGCGGCCACAGGGATGCGGAGGTCTGTCAAGACCATGCGGACAATCGCCACGAGCGAGGAACTGGCGCAAAGGCGGCAGAGGGGGCAAAGCGGAAAGCTGACAGAATTGGAACAGCTTCAGCCGCAGCGATCGCGCAGATCTAAGAATGAGCTATATCGTTGAATCTAATACCTCACGGACCTTCTTCAGCAATCCTTCTCGCGTGAAGGGTTTCTCCAGGAAAGCGCAGCCGAAATCGCAAGGTTCGTCGTCTTTTACGCTCCCACTCAACTGAAGATTCGAGCTGTCGTGGTACCCCGACATCAAGAGTACTCTTGTCTCGGGTCTAACCGTCGCAAGCTTTTCAGCGAGGACAGTACCGCTGAACCCAGGCATGACCACATCTGTGATCAGGAGGGGCAGCGGCCCAGGGTGCTCTCCTGCCATTTGAAGGGCTTCGGATGGGTCGCCTGTATCGAGCACAGTATATCCAGAGTCCTCCAGAAGCCGCCGCGTAAGCCCCCGCAGAGAAGCGGCATCGTCAACAAGCAGGATTGTCTCTGTTCCCCCGTGCAATGGCTTCTCGTTTTCCTGTTGCTCAGCGGTGGAGACTTCGTCGCATCGGGGAAAATGGATTTTGAAAGTTGCTCCGGCGCCGGGCTCACTGTAAACCGCGATCGAGCCTCCACTTTGCCTTACAATGCCGAAAACTGTAGACAAGCCGAGTCCGGTGCCGCGGCCGGGAGGTTTAGTGCTGAAGAAAGGTTCGAAGATGTGGGATTGGGTTTCCAGACTCATGCCGCTCCCTGTATCGCTTACCGTCAGCATCACATAGCGTCCCGGCGCCGTAAAAGTGTGTTGCCGGGCATATGTTTCATCGATCACTACGTTTGCGGTCTTGAACACGATTTGCCCGCCCTTGGGCATAGCGTCGCGAGCATTAATGGCCAAGTTCAACAATGCCAGTTCAACCTGGCTCGGGTCGGCGCTGATCTTTCCCAGGTTGTCACCGAGCACGCTTTTCAATCGGATGTCCTCGCCGATCAGCCGCCCTAGCATATTTTCGGTGCGATTCACCGTCTCGTTCAAATCCATAATCACAGGTTGCATCACCTGCCGGCGACTGAATGCAAGCAGGCGTTGAGTAAGTTTCTTGGCGGAATCACCTGCATTCTGAATCTCCAGGATCATCTCGCGAGTTGGTTCCGGCAACGCCGTCTGCGCCTCCAGCAGCTCGCAATACCCCAGAATGACCCCCAGGAGGTTATTAAAGTCATGAGCGAGACCACCGGCAAGTTGGCCTATCGCCTCCATTTTCTGAGCCTGACGAAGGCGTTGTTCTGACAGTTCAGCATCCTTCTGCTGTCTGATGTCGCGAATGTTGCACTGTATGACCTGTTTTCCATTCGCACGATATACGTTGCTTACGACTTCAACGCTGACGCTTTGCCCTGACTTGGTCTGAAGAGGCAGATCCTCATACCGGACATAAAGGTTAGCAATTAACTCTCGAAATGCCAGTTTGGACGCGTCGATATCCTTGAACAGGCCTATGTCCCAAAGTGTTTTTCCGAGCATTTCAGCATGTGAGTAACCTAGCAGTTTCGTCAGGAAGGGGTTCACATCCGTGATCGCTCCTGTCTCTACATCGAGAAGCAGTATCCCGTCGTGCGCGGCCTCAAAAAGGCGCCTGTACCTGATTTCAGAGTCCACTATCCCTTCTGAAGACATCCTGTGGCCTTTCGTGTCGCCTTCCACACCCTCCGGCAGTTCCGATGTTGTGCCATAGGCGCGAACTCAGTTGCCGAGCAGACGCGCTCCGGATCATTTGGCCGGGGTTCCAGGTGATTCATCCCTGTCATAGGGTCTGTTATTGGCACAACATTACTCCATCGAAGATGGCCGGTCAACTGTGCCCTCCCATTCTCCGCGTCGCAACAGACAAGATATACCAAAACGTGATATCGGCGATAGGCCTCAAACGTAAGTGAATGGGACTCAATCCTGATCGGGAACTATACTTCCTGCATTCCTACGTTCTTTCGCACGGAATGGCTGGGCAGTAATGGCCAATGAATTTTCCATCATCTGCTTGTCGAGCTTGTGTACATGATGATTTCGGGTCCGCTGAAGTATTCCGTGTCGTCGGTTGTGGGTTTCATCAAGGGCAAGAGCGCAATCCACTTGGCCCGGCCGTTTGGGGAACAGATGCAAAATCATTTGAGGCAGAGTCTGCTCGCCAGATATGATGCAGCAACAAAAGGAGAGATGCCCATAACCAGCAGTGCGGCGGTCAACAGCCATGCAATGCGCGGCTTCTTAGCCTTAAGCGCAAGCAGCAGCGCCATCGCCTCAAAACACCAGCGCAAAGACCGCCACTAGAACACCGGATGGCACAAAAATAAGAGCACGATCGGGAAAGTCATGCTGAAAGGTATGTCGGTTGTCCAACCGATTCGTCGCCGGTTACATTCTGGTGGCGACACAATCTCAACACCATGCTTGCCTCAACTGGCCGGCTCCGCCGTAATCGCAGCGGCGATTGGATGCACGGCAAAGCATGTTTATGATCTGGCTAAGCAGAACCAGATCCCGCACTATCGAATTAGGGCCCTGGTCAGATTTGATCCGCAAGCAATCGCGAATTGGCTTGAGACTTGCCGGATAGCTGCGTAACGAGGTGACCGGCGAATTTAATGCAGGGCATTCCGCTCATCCCCAATTGAGCGCAAATATGCGATTTCATTGATGTTTTTAGGTGTAAGCGGAGACTCACACTCTCTTCGCCATGCAGTATAAATTGTTTATTTAGTTCAACATAAATTGAAGAAAGACCCCAGAATTCGAACCTTTTCTGAGAATTTTTTCCACCAGAGAACTTCTCCAACCGCGAGAATCGTGCCCCTGAATGAGCCTTTTTAATAGGGTGCCCTAACTTCTTGCCTTTGGACTTGGCGAGTCGCAAGGGTGGAGTAAAAACCGGGAGACCCGCTGATCCTACAACCGGCAGTTGACCCTCAGGGTGGCCGGAAAGTGCCAGGCCTGCACGGGTTTTCAACTGCCACGCAATTCACCAAATGGGAGACAAGTACTCTATTGGCAAATACTTGCAATTAAAGACAAAGTCTCACCTGGCAGTGAATCAACTGCCGTTTCTTAGGCAGATTCGAAGGGCTGGTTCTCAACCGACCCGACTTCTACTACCGGCTGAAGATCACATACTGGCGTCCAGCATAGAGCCGGAAGCCGCCGGCCGGGTCGGCCACAATCTGTAGCGGCATGGGCCGCTTGAGTCCCGCATCCTCGTTCGCGCTCACCGTCAGCACGTCGTGCGCGCCCACGTCGGTGATCAGGAACTTGTCCCCGACGAATCCCGCGCCGTAGATGCCCGCGGCAAGGCTGTGCCCGCCCAACTTGATGGGAACCTCGACGATGAAGTAAGCCTGGTACTTCGAAGCCAAGGCGGCCGAGTAGCCGGTGGTGTCCACCAGGGTCGCCAGCACGTAGTGCCCGTCGGCAAACTTCACGCCGCCCGAGTTGCGCACCTGTGTGGTAGCCGACTGCCCACCGTAGTACACGCTGGCCGGCAGCAGTTTCTGCGTATCCGCCGGCGTCAGAATCGTCGCGCCGCCCTGCTGCGCCTTCATCAAGCCCGGCGCCGCCATCATCGTCACGGCCAGCGCACCGGCCGCGGCCATCTTCATAATTGCGTGGTTACGCATCGTGAAAACTCCTTTTTTCTACTACGTAGCGGAGTATATCGCACCCCGGTAGCGCTTGTCTGATGGCTATTCAAACTGCCCGGCCGTAGTTCTCGATGGTGAGTGCCCCCTCAAACTGAGACGCAGGCATTTCGTGGTTTCGCGTCCCAGCCGTGTACGCCATCAATAGCCCATACTTTGCCACGATGCGGAGCGACTGGCCGCTCGCATACACTGAAGGGTTATGCGGCATTTTAGTCAAGTTGTTCCAGCCGCATTGGGGATGAGAACTATGAAGATGACCGGGCCGTTGGCCCTTGCTCTTTTTTTGACGACCACGGCTGCGGCTGGAGCACAGGCACGCTTTGACGCTGAGGCGGTGCGGCTGAACAATCGCGGCGTGGCTCTAATGAGCCAGCAGTTCACCGAGCGCGCGGCAGCGTCGTTTGCCGAGGCGTTCCGGAAGGACCCCAAGCTGGCGCAGGCCGCGCTCAATGAGGGCATTGCGCTTATGGCGCTGCAAAAGCTGGAAGAGGCCAAGAAAGCGCTGCAACAAGCCATCGCGCTGGAACCGAACAACGCGCAGGCGTGGTACAACCTGGGCCTTACGCAGCACGCGGACAATGAGCTGGATCCGGCGCTGGCGAGCTTTCAGCAGGCGGTGAAGATCGATCCCAGGGATGCGGATTCCACTTACTTCGAGGGCGTCTGCTACCAGGAGATGAAGCAGTTCGACAAGGCGATTGCGATTTTCCAGAAAGCGCTGGAGATCGACCCGCTGCACGCTTCGGCAGAGTTTCAGTTGGCGCGCGCGTTACAGCGCACCGGTCGCACCGCGGAGGCGAAGGACCATTTCAAACGCTTCCAGCACTTGACCAGCACCAAGATCGGGGCACCCATTGGACTCTCCTACGGCGAGCAAGGGCACTACTCAACGGTGATTCCGGTCGAAGAGCACAAGGCGGGCAGGAAGGCAATGATTCCGGTGAAGCTGGTGGCGCAGCCAATGGTGACTGGAAAGACTGCGCCCTTCACGACCACCGGCGGCGCTTGCAGCTTGGACGTGACCGGCGAGGGACGCATGGATCTCGTGCTGATGCAGTCGGGCACGCAGGCCATCCACGTGTTGCACAGCAAGGGCGACGGCAGCTATGAGGAGTTCGATGCGACGGCGGAGGGACTGAAGGCCAAGGGGCGCGCCGTGGCTTGCGCCGTTGGAGACTACGACGGCGACGGGTTGAATGATCTGGCCGTCGCGCTGGACGATGCTGTGCTGCTCTTCCGCAACCTGGGCCACGGAAAGTTTCAGGACGTGACGGCGGAGGCTGGGCTAAAGCCGATGAATCGGCCGACCGGAATCACATTTATAGATTATGACCATGATGGCGATTTGGATCTGTTCTTGACTGGTGCGCCTCTTAAAACTGGTGATAAATCGAATGTTTTATGGCGCAATAATGGAAATAAAACGTTCACCGAATGGACCGAGCAGGTTGGATTAGAAGGTAAAGACTATACAAATTCACAATCCGCGATTCTGACTGATTTCAACAATGATCGAGCTGTCGATATTGCTATTGCAGGGGATATGACCGCTCCTGTACTTTATGTCAATCCGAGAGAGGGTAAATACCCTTCTCAAGCACTTTATGAATTGAGCCAGCTATCAAGCGATTGGGCGACTCTGTCAAGTCGAAAAAAGGCTGACAGAATTCCCGTTGCTACATTAGGCATTACCGTATTCGACTACAACAAGGACGTCTGGATGGACATAGCCGTCACCCACGCCGGAGCGCCGGGGCTGACGCTGTGGCGCAACGTCGAAGGCCCCAATAACATTGGCCGCCGCTTTGAGCGTGTGGAGTTGCCGTTGCAGGGAGCACTGCGAGGATGGGGCCTTACGCCAGTCGATATTGATAATGACGGCTGGATCGATCTGGCGGCGATTGTGGAGACTAAGGCTGGCCCGCAAGTGCGCGTCTTCCGCAACCGCGGCGATGGCAGCTTCGAAGATGTGAGTGTGGCGCTCGGCTTGGACAAGGTGAAACTCACCGCGCCGCGCGGGCTGATTGCCGTGGATGACAATGGCGCGCCTGATTTGATTGTGACGCAGTTGAACGCGCCGCCGGTGCTGTTGCGCAACGTGGGCGGCAACAAGAATCACTCTGTACGCCTGGACCTGACCGGCTTTGCGGACAACAAGACGGCGCTGGGCGTGAAGGTAGAGGTCTTTGCCAGCGGCCACTGGCAGAAGTGGGAGCTGGCCGGAGCGTCGGGCTATCAGACGCAAGGGCCTCCGCAGATTCTTGTCGGCCTGGGCGATGCGGAGGGGATTGATCTGCTGCGGATTCTTTGGCCTACGGGCGTGTTGCAGGACGAGATTGACTTGCCGCATCAGCCGGTGATCGCCATGAAGGAGGCTGACCGGCGCGGCAGTTCGTGCCCGGTTCTGTTTGCGTGGGACGGGCACAAGTACAAGCTGGTCACGGACGTGATCGGAGCGGCGGTTGTGGGCCACTGGTTTACGCCCACGCGGCGCAATATTCCCAACCCCGGCGAGTGGATCAAGATTGACGGCGCGCAGGTTGCGCCGGTGAACGGCAAGCTGAGCCTGCGCTTCATGGAGCCGATGGAGGAGGTCAACTACATCGATCAGTTGCGGCTGGTTGCGGTCGATCATCCGGAGAATGTCGAAGTCAATCCCGACGAACGGTTCCTCGACGATCCGCCGTTTGCTTCGGGACGCGTGGTGGCCACGGCGGGCGCGCGTCTGCCGGTGGGCGCGTGGGACGGGGAGGGCCGCGACGTGCTCGAGCAGTTGAGCCGGCGCGATCACAAGTTCGCGAGTGGCTTCACGCCGCTTCCCTACGATGGATTTGCGAATCTGCACGCGCTCACGCTCGATCTGGGCGAAGTGAAGCAGAATGCCCAGCTGCGGTTGCTGATGACCGGCTACGTGAACTACTTCAGTGCGACCTCTCTGTACGCCGCGTGGCAGGCGGGAATCACGCCGATCTCGCCTTACGTGGAAGCGCTTGTGCCGGATGGGGCAGATGGAAAATGGCTGCGGATTGCGGACGATGTTGGTTTTCCCGCGGGACTGGAGCGCACCATTGTTGTGGACCTCAGCGGCAAGCTGCCCTCGGGGGCGCGGCGCATCCGGCTCGTCACCAATCTCGAAATTTACTGGGACCAGGTGCTGATCGACAACCACGCCGAGGCCGAGTCACACGCCACGGAGATTCCGCTGGCGCTGGCAACGCTGCATTTCCGGGGCTACCCAACGCAGATTGAAGGCGCAAGCCCCGGCGACCTCGACTACGACTATGACCGCGTGAGTTTGACGGGGCCTTTCCAGCATCAGCGCGGCAACTACACGCGCATGGGCGACGTGACCGCGCTGCTGAAGAGCATCGACGACCATTATGTGATCTTCGGCAGCGTCGAGGAGATTGCCACAGAGTTCGACGCGGCCAAACTGCCCGCGCTTGCCGCGCACTGGAAGCGCGACTACTTCTTCTATGCCAACGGATTTGTGAAGGACATGGACTGGTGGGACGCTTCGCCCTTCACCGTGGCGCAACTGCCATTCCATAAAATGAGCGCGTATCCGTATCCGGAGAGCGAGAAGTTTCCCGACGATGCAGATGCGCTGGACTATCAGTTGAATTGGAATGATCGCTTCGATTCGGGCGAGCCGGTGCGGTCGTATCGCTTCGACTACCGGCAAAGGCCGTCAACTCCGGCAGACGACAAGGCGCCTGCGATCATCTGCAGTGGAGCAGACGCCGCATGCGCGGGCGAAAGGACAGAGAAACCATGAACGATATTGTGCTGGCGCCGGCGGTGCGGCAACTGGAGCTCTTGCGCTCCGGTGAAATCTCCGGGATCGAGTTGGCCGAGGCGCACATCCGGCAGATCGAGCGGCTGAATCCGCAGTTGAATGTATTTGCCGATTTCGATGCGGATCGGGTGCGCGCGCAGGCGCGAAGGCTTGATGAGCAGCCGACTCCGCGCGGGCCGCTCCACGGTCTTCCCGCCACCGTGAAGTCTTGCATTGCGACGGCGGGCTATAAGTGCGAAATTGGAAGCCTGCTGCACGCGGGCGATATGCCGCGCGAAGACGCAGTGGTGGTGGTGCGGCTGCGCGCGGCGGGCGCGCTGATTCTGGGCACCACCAACTGCCCGGAGTTCCTGATGGCTTACGAGACGGCAAATCTGCTGCACGGACGCACGCGGAACCCGTGGGATTTGGATCGTACGCCGGGTGGATCGAGCGGCGGCGAGTCGGCTGCCATCGCGGCGGGGCTCTCTGCCTGCGGCCTGGGCAGCGACAGCGGCGGCTCTGTGCGCGTGCCGGCGCATTTCACGGGCATTTGCTCACTCAAGCCCACTCCGGGCCGCATTCCGGGCCGCGGCCACCTGCCGCCCTGTGTTGGGCCGTTCTCCACTCTTGGCGCTATTGGGCCGATGGCGCGCACGATGGCCGATGTGGCGCTAATATTCCGCACACTCAGCGGCCAGGATCCGCACGATCCGGTGAGTCCGCCGATTGCGTTGCGTGAGCCCTACCTGGATGAGCTGCGCACCAACACGATTGGGTTTTTCGAGGACGACGGCCTGGTCCCCGTTACGCCGGAGACGCGGGCCGCGGTGCAGGCCGCAGCGGCTGCGCTGCGCGACGCGGGCTTTCGCGTGGAGCCATTCCGCCCGTACACGCTGGAGCCGCTGCGTAAACTGTGGTGGAAGTTCTTTGTGCAATGCGGGGCCATGTTTTATGAGCCGGACATTCGCGGCCGGCGCGGGCAGTTGAGTCCCATCTTCAGCGAGTTTCTTGGCTTTGCCGAAGCCGTGCCGCCGCTCACAGCGGTTGAATTGCTCGACGCGTGGGCCGAACTGGACCTTCTGCGCTCGAAGACGTTGGAGGAGATGAGCGCGTATCCTGTGCTGCTATGCCCGGTGGCCAGCATCCCCGCCTTCCGACATGGGGAGCGAGCCTGGATCATCGAAGGCCAGGCCGTGGACTACCTGGACGCCGTGCGCCACACGCAGTGGTTTAACGCGCTGGCCACGCCGGCAGCGGTGGTTCCCGTGGGGAGTTCGCCGGAGGGGTTGCCGATCGGCGTACAGATCGTCGCCCGGCCCTTTCAGGACGAAACAGCGCTGGGCATTGCGGCGGTTGTGGAGGCTGCCTTCGGCTACCATCCACCGCTAATGGCACAGTAGTTCCTTCGGTGTATTTTCGAGAAAAACTGCGATATACGAGTAAGAAATCACTCGATTCCGCGCCTCCACCTTTCGATGGAGGCGCTTCTTGGAGGATCGCAGTAGCCTGTAGTGTCCCCAGATTGGAGCAGGTCGAATGTGTGAAAGCTGGCACGAACGATTTGCCGAAGCAACCGATTGTCTGAAGAGCGCCCGGTGCCGGCAGACGATTGTGCGGGTGCTGGACTTTGAGATCGGCGGCGACGAATTTATCACCATGGCTGGGCCCTGTTCGGTGGAGACCGAGTCCCAACTGATGACCACCGCCGACCATGTCCGCCGCGCGGGAGCGCGTGTTCTTCGCGGAGGCGCCTTCAAGCCGCGCAGTTCCCCTTATGCATTTCAAGGGCTTGGCCTGGAAGGGCTGAAGATGCTGGCCCACGCGCGGGAAGAAAGCGGCCTGGCCATCGTGACTGAAGTCATGTCTGAAGAAGACGTGCCGCTGGTGGCCGAATATGCTGACATTCTGCAGATCGGCTCACGCAGCATGGAGAACTACTCGCTGCTGGAAGCGGCAGCGCATTCCGGGCGGCCAGTGCTGTTGAAACGCGGCATGATGGCCACGGTGGCCGATCTGCTGCGCTCGGCACAGTGCATTCTCGACCACGGCAACCCGCAGGTGATTCTCTGCGAGCGCGGCATCCGCACCTTTGAAACGGCGATGCGCAACACCTTCGACGCGGCCGCTATTGCGCTGCTCAAGCAGGTCTCGCATCTTCCGGTGATTGCCGATCCCAGCCACGCGTCAGGCCATCGCGACCTGGTTCCCGCGCTGGCGCGCATTGCGGTGGCTGCCGGCGCGGATGGCCTGCTTGTCGAGGTGCATCCAAATCCGGATAAGGCATGGAGCGACGGCGAGCAGTCGCTGGACTTTGCCGGATTCGACGAGATGATGGCCGATCTCGATCCGTATTTGGCTCTTCGAAGGATGACGCAGCGCGAGCGGGTACAGCCGCGATGCGAGGCGGTGGGGGCTTATTTCATGGAGGCTGTTGGATGAGATTCCCGGCTAAATTTCTGGCGACTGCCGCGTCGATTGGCCTGCTACTTCCGGTTTGCGGTTTTTTGCGCGACGCGGCGCAGGCTCCATCCGCGGACATCATTGTCACCGCCGCTCCCGTTTACGAGCCGCTTGCCGCTTTGCGCGGAGGAGAGCGTTTTCCCAAGGGCGCGCAACTCATGCTGGTTCATGCAGGCAAGGCAGAACCACTGGTGACGGGCTTTGCGGCTTCCGCTGACGCCAACATTTCGTTCGACGGCAAGACGGTTCTGTTCGCGGGCAAGCAAGCCGCGAGCGATCCGTGGCAGATATGGGAATTGACGCTGGCGAATCACTCCTTGCGTAAGTTGATCGCAACCACAACCGATGCCGTGCGCCCGTTCTATCTGCCGGGTGGACGGATGATCTGGGCACAGCGCGCGCCATGGGGATTTCAACTGGAGTCTGCCGAAGACGGTCATCTGCCGGGATACACGTTCTTGAATCCGACGGCCGGACCGGGAGTGTTGCCGCTTACCTACACACAGGCCAGCGCCTTCCCCGCGGATGTGCTCGCCGATGGGCGCATTCTCTTCGAAGCCGGCTTCCCCCTCGGCTCTGGCACGACGCCTGAACTTTATTTGGTCTACGCCGATGGCTCGGGCGTCGAGTCGTACCGCTGCGATCACGGCAGAGCGCGTTGGGGAGGAAGACAATTGGCCTCGGGCGATGTGGTTTTCACGCACGGAGCTTCGCTGGCGCGTTTCACATCGCCGCTGGCAACTGAGACTCCTGTTGCCGCTCCGCACGCCGAATACGCTGGCGCAATTACCGAGACGGCATCGGGGGCATGGCTGGTGAGCGCGCGGGCCGCGGCTGGCATGCATTACGCAATCAAATTGTGGAAGCCGGGCTCGCCTGCATTGCAAACCGTGTTCGCCGTCAGCGATGCGAATCTTGTCGAGCCGGTCCTGGTTGCGCCGCGCATCACGCCCAAGCGTCATCCCTCGGGGCTGCACGACTGGAGTTATGCCAACATGCTTGCGCTCGATGCGCGGCAGTCGCGCGAAGGCGATCTTAAATCTGCTCCCGCATCGGTGCGGTTGGAGATGCTGGACGCTCAAGGCCACACGGTAGTTATGGGTACGGCGCCGGTTGAGCGGGATGGTTCCTTCTTCGTGGAGACTCCTGCCGACAAGCCTATTCGTTTTGCGTTGTTGAATGCCAAGGGCGCGGTGGTGCGGCAGGAACGCGGGTGGTTCTGGATCCGCGGCGGCGAACAGCGCATCTGCGTGGGCTGCCATGCGGGGCCGGAGCGAGCGTCGGAGAATCGCGTGCCGGACGTGCTGCTGCGCTCCACCACGCCGGCTGATCTGACCGGAGCGAATGTACCGGGCGCCGCGCAACAGAAATCGCCGGGGGGCAACTGAGATGGATTATCGCTTTCTTCTTTTATTCGGCGCTGTTTCCTTGGCCGCGGCCCAAACTGCTCCACTGCCGCCTGCGCAGTCCGCTCATGGCGCGCAAGCGCCGTCTGCCGCACCGCAGGCGCCTGTCATTCGCTTTGAAGACGCCAGCGATAAAGCGGGCATCCACTATACCAACAGCTTCGGGTCACGGCAGTTGGGATCGCTGCTTGAGGGAACAGGCGCCGGATGCATCTGGTTCGACTACAACAACTCCGGACTGGAGTCTCTCTACGTGGTCAACGGGCGGCCTCTGGACGACTCGATGCATCCGTATCCGCTCAATGAAAAGCCCGCAACGCCGCCGCACAATCATCTTTATCGCAACAACGGCAACGGCACCTTTACCGATGTGACGGAACAGTCGGGCCTTGATCCGAATATGTATGGGATGGCCGTGACGGCGGCCGACTATGACAACGACGGATATGTCGATCTGCTGGTCACCGGCTACGGCAAGACGATTCTCTATCACAACGACGGCAACGGCCACTTTACCGATGTGACCGCGAAGGTCGGCATCAAGGTGGATGGCTGGGCCATCAGCTCCACCTGGCTGGACTACGACAAGGACGGCTGCGTCGATCTGTTTGTGGGCCGTTATGTCAAGTTCGATCCCACCTATCGCGCCTTTTATGCGCCTACCAATTATCCCGGCCCGCTGGATTACGAGGGCGAGACCAACAAGCTCTACCACAACAACTGCGACGGAACCTTTACGGATGTTACCGATAAGTCGGGCATCGGCGCTTTCGTGGGCCGTACCATGGGCGTGACCGCGGCGGACTTTGACAACGACGGATGGGACGACATTTACGTTGCCAACGACCGCACGGAAAATTTTCTCTTCCATAACAAGCACGATGGAACCTTTGAAGAGATTGCCAACGATACGGGCACAGCTTACGGACAGAATGGCGAATCCACTTCGTCGATGGGCCCGGTCTTTGCCGACCTCGAAGGCCGTGGCGTGCTGGACCTGTGGGTCTCCGATGGCCACTACAACCGGTTGCTGCACAACACCGGAAAAATGTCCTTTGAGGACATGGGCGCATCCAACGGCGTCTCGCAGGCGAATGCGCAATACGTGAGTTGGGGCACCGGCGTCTACGACTTCGACAACGACGGACAACTCGACATCCTCATCTTCCACGGCGGGCTTATTCATTTAATTCCGCAGGAGCACACGCTGTTTCGCGGGCTTGGGCAAGGGAAATTCGCCGACGTCTCGCGCGATGCCGGACCGGTGTTGAGCGAACGCACTACGGCGCGCGGCGCCTGCTTCGCCGATTACATGAACGACGGCAAGATGGATGCGTTCGTGGTTAATCTGGGCGGCAAGGGAACACTGTTGCACAACGTCTCCACCGGCGCTGGCCACTGGATCGCCATCAAGCTGGCGGGCACAAAGAGCAATCGCGACGGCATCGGCGCGCGCGTCGAGGTCTTCGCGAACGGCAAGCGTCATACGGCAGAGCGCGTGGCCGGCTCCGGCTATCTTTCGCAGGACGATGACCGGATTCATATCGGCCTGGGCGCGGCAACGATGGTGGATAAGCTGATCATTCGCTGGCCTAGTGGAATCGAGCAGACGCTGGAGAAGCTAAGTGTTGACCGTGTGCTGACCGTGCAGGAGCCGGGAGAAAGGAAGTTGAAGTGAGCCATCGCATACAAACCGCAGCGGGCATGGGGCTGACGGCGCTGGCCGTGGCGTTGCTTGTGGCTGCGCTCTGGACCGATCATCCGGTGCGCGCGAACGGGGCCGATGCTGTGGACTACGCTTCGCCGCTTGAGGTTCTGCTCTCGCCTGATGGCTCGCGGCTGTACGTGCTTTGCCAGCAGAGCGAAGAGGTTCGAGTGCTCGACGCCGCCACCTATGCAGTAGTCAAGAACATCGCCGTGGGCCGCGTGCCGCGCGGGTTTTCGCTCTCTTCTGACGGCGAGCGGCTTTTTGTGACCAACACCTGGGACGACACGCTCTCGGTGATCGACACGCGGACGCTGGCCGTGACGGCCACGTGGCCGGTGGGGGCGGAGCCGTCGAGCGTGGTGGAAGACCGCGCCGGCAAGCACCTGTTCGTGGCCAATCGCATCTCGAACGACATCGCCGTGCTCGACGCACAGACGGGCGTGGAAGAGAAGCGGCTGCTGGCAGGGCGCGGCGCAAGCTATCTCGCGCTCTCTCCCGATGGCAGCCGGATTTACTCGACGCACATCTATCCCAATCCGCCGCCACTCAGAACCGGATTGGAAAATCGCACCGCGCAGGAGTCCGAGATTACAGTGATCGACGCGGCCCGCGCCGTGGTTGTGGATCGCATCCCGTTGCACGCAATTGCAGGCGTCTTTCATTTGGCGTTCTCATCCGACGGACGGCTGGGCGTGGTGGCCGAGTACCATCCAAAGAATTTAATACCGCTTGCGTACCTCGAACATGGTGGCGCTTTCACTTATTCGCTCGAATTGTTTGGCGCGGATGTGGGCAAGACGCCCGTTGAAGTGCCGCTCGATGAATTGGAGCGCTATGCTTCGCAGCCCTTCGGCGTGGCAATTGCGCCCGACAAGTCGCGCGTTTACGTTACCTGCGGAGGTTCGGAGATTGTGACCGTGGTCGATCTGCCGCGCCTGCTTCGCTACATTCACACGCACAACGGCCCCTTCGCACAGGATCTATCCGCCAGCGCGAATTATGTTGTGACACGCATTCCCGTGGGACTGAATCCCCGAGGCCTTGCGCTTTCGCGGGACGGCCACAGACTGTTTGTAGCCAACCGTCTGGATGACACAGTAAGCGTAATCGACACGCGCACCAATCGCGTTACCTCCACCATCACGCTAGCCGGATCAATAACAACCCCGTCGCCACATCTAAAAGAGAACAACATCAATATCGCGAGCAGCGCCGTACAGGGAAAGATCAACTGCTCAAACTGCCACATTGATGGCCGTACGCAGAGTAAATATGCGCCCACCCCGGAGGATTTGGAGAAGCTGATTAACAAGCACAAAAAGCTCAAAGTTCTCGATCTCGCGTCAAGCGGATCGAAGACAATCTCGCCTCTGCACCGCGGCGAAGAGATTTTCTATACCTCGCGCTTCTCATTCCAGGGCCAGATCGGTTGTGCCAGTTGCCACATCGATTCCACCTTCGACGGCATGCAATGGAACCTGGAGCCGGATGGCTTTGGCCGCAATATTGTGGACAACAAGCTACTCGAAGACATCAAGGACACAGAGCCTTACAAATGGAACGGCGGCAATCCCAACATACCGACCGAGGACGGGCCGAGGACAGAAAAGTATTTCTGGCGTTCGGAAAACTACGACAATCTAGAACTTGCCGATCTGGCCGCGTATGTTCGCAGCCTCCCTCCGCGGCCCAATCGCTGGCGGCTGGCAAACGGTGAGCTGACGCCTGCGCAGGAGCGAGGTCAGGCGATCTTCGAGCGTGCCGTGGACAAGTTCAAGAAGCCGATTCCTGAGGCCAACCGGTGTTCCTATTGCCACAGCGGCCCCAAGGGCACCAACCAGAAAATTGTCGATGTGGGGACGCGCAAGCCGAACGACAATACAAGCCTCTTAAAGGCGCCGATGTTGACCAATATCGCGCTCACCGCACCATACCTGCACGATGGGTCGGCGCGGACGCTGGAAGAGATCTGGACGGTCTACAACCCCGACGACAAGCACGGGCGCACCAACGATCTGACCAAGGATGAACTGAACGATCTGATCGAGTACCTCAGATCGCGATAGGAGGGGCATGATGAAATTATTTCTTACGATCGCAATGCTTCTGGCCGCAGGAACGACGGCGCTTGCCGCACCGCCGCAGATGCCGCGTTACCGCTTTGAGAACTTCACCACCGCCAGCGGCCTGCCCAATGATCACGTGTATGCGGTGCTGGTGGACGGAAACCGCATCTGGGCGGGCACGGATGATGGTCTTGCCGTCTACGAGAATCATGTCTGGAAGACCTACACCACCAAGGACGGGCTGGCGCAACGCGCAGTGCTTTCGCTGGCTCTCGACAAACGCACCGGCGATGTGTGGGCCGGGACGATGGGCGGACTGAGCCGCATCTCCGGCGGGCACATCGACAGCTTCACACAGTTGAACTCGGGGCTGAGCAATGATGTGGTCTACAGCGTCTCCGTCGAAGGCGAGAATGTGTGGATCGCCACGGCTGCCGGCGCCTGCCGTCTAAACCTGCACACCAATCAATGGTCGCTCTATAACGAGCGCAATACGCCCATGTTCGAGATCTGGTCCTATTCGGTCTCCGCTACTCCAACCAAGGTCTATTACGGCATATGGGGCAGCGGAGTTCTTGAGTACGATCAGAAGACAGGAAAGTGGGACAAGTACGACGATCCAGACGGAGAGACAGAGATGGTGCTCTTCAAGGATCAGGGCCTGATCCACGAGATTGTCACCTCGGTCAGCTATATGGAGAAGGACAAAGTCTTGTGGGCGGCAACATATTTTGGCGACAGCCACTACGATGGGCGCTACTGGCATAATTTCCTGACCAAGGACAGCGGGCTTCCCTCGAACTTCACCAACATTGTGAAGGGCGTGGACGGCAAGCGCGCCTGGTTTGGCACCGACAAGGGGCTGGCTTACTACGACGGCGTGAACTGGGCCGTCTATCGTCCGTCGCTCAAAGACGGCAAGCCGGAGATGACCGTTCGCGATGCAGCGGGCACGGTCACGCCGGTCACGGTCACCACTGCTCCGGCTCACAACTACATTCTCTACATCGACTTTCAAGGCGACGATATATGGGTCGCCACGGCCAAGGGTTTGAGCCACGGAATCCGACAACAACGATAAAAACACAAGGAGTCACACCATCATGAATGCATTTGCGGATATTCTGGAAGCCATCGCGCACGCGCCCATCCAAAAGCGCGCCATGACCAATCACGGCGTGCTCAACGAAGCATACGCCTACGCCAAGCCAAGCTCATTTTCGCGCGGCATGAGGATCGACATTGGCGGAGTTTGCATCCTGCTTATCTCCGGCACCGCTTCCATCGACGAGTACGGTGTGAGCGTCCACATCGGCGACTTTCCGGCCCAGTTGCGGCGCACCTTCGACAACATCACCGGCCTGCTGGAGACCGAGGGCTGCACCTGGCACGACATCGTGCGCACCAGTTGCTACCTGCGCGATATCGATCGCGACTACGACGTCTTCAATGCGGGGCGCACGGCATTCTTCAAGGAGCAGGGACTCGATCCGCTGCCCGCATCCACGGGCATTCAGGCGCATCTCTGCCGCCCTGAACTTCTGGTCGAGATCGAGGCCATCGCCATGTTCCGCACAGATAAGGCAGAAGGCAGCGAGGAGTAGTTCTCATGCGCAAGGGATGGTTGTTGATTGCGGTATGCATAATGGCCACATTCACCGTTTTGAATCTTGCGGCCCAAAACACGAGCCAAGACGGTGGTAAGGCTACAGGCAACGGCGCAAGAGTGTGCGAATGCGGCGCGCATCCGCCGGGGCCGCCGCGGGATCGCGAAGTTGTACCCTATGCCGGCGAACCGGCGGACATGACGCCATACGCAAAGTTTACGAAGCCTTATGACCTCAATTATATTCGCCCAAATATCTACATGGGGGCGGCACGGGATATTCCCGAGCCGAAAGATCTGACCGAGATCCGCATTGGCTTCTTCGGGCCAATCGAGCACAATTCGGAGTCGGTTCTCGGACAGCGCATGTTGCACGGCGCGCAGTTGGCGGTGGAAGAGGCCAATGCGGCCGGCGGCTACGGCGGCAAGCCCTTCAAGCTGATGCTGCACAATGACTACAACAACTGGCAGGCGAAGGCTGTCTATGGCGAAGTCCGGCCCACCGAGCCCGCCATCTGGGGCTCGGCCTCGGATGAAGCGGTGAAGATGGCTTACGACGAAAAGGTCTGGGCGATCTTCGGCTCCATCAGTTCTGAGTCAACGCACATTGCCTTGCGCGTGGCTCTGCGCGCCGAACTTCCCGTCGTCAGCTCGGCCAACACCGATCCCACCGTTCCCGAGACCACCATTCCGTGGTACATCGGCACCATGCAGGATGACCGGCAACAGTATCTGACGCTGGCTCGGCACATCTATACCGAGCTTGGATTGAAGCGCGTGGCGATTCTCCGGTCGAGCAGCCGATACGGCCGCTTTGGCCTTGGCAAACTGATGGATGTATCGCGCCGGCTGGGCCATCCGATCGTCATGGAACAGATATTCCAGCCCGGAGATACGGATTACTCCAAGCAACTCAGAGTGATCCGCAGCTCGCGCGCAGACGCCGTCGTTCTGGTGGGAGATGAGTCGGAGGCTGCGACAATTCTGAAGCAGATGCGCGCGGCGGGGATGAAGCAGCGCGCCTTTGGCGCGTTTCGCACCCTGGGCGACACGCTGCTGAAAGAGGCCGGCGATGCCGCCGAGGGCTTCGAGGCCGTCTATCCCTACGATCCCACCCGCAACGACCCGCGCTGGCTGGACTTCAACCAGCGCTTTGAGGCGCGCTTCCACGAGAAGCCGGAGCAGTTTGCTTCAATGGCCTATGACACGATGAATATGCTGCTCGATTCGATCTGCAAAGGCGGCCTGAATCGTGCCCGCATTCACGATGCGCTGGCCAATATCGAAGAGTACGACGGCGTTACCGGTCACATGGTCTTCGATCCCAACCTGAAGAACACGGCCCCTTTGTATCTGGGCACGGTGCATAGCGGCGCGATCACTTACCGCGTTGCAACCATGGAAAAACAGCCGCCGCCAGAAAAGCAGTCCCTCCCGCAGCAGCCTCCTGCCCCGCAAGCTGTGACCTCCTCACCGCAAGTGCCGTATGCGCGCGTGGGTGAGGATGGCGTGGACTATGCCGGGCCGCATCGCGCAGACGTTCCGCCTGGTCCGGTGCGCGTGGTTCTCTTCGGGCCGAAGGCGGCTGATGTCGCTATGTCACCGGAGGTTCAGGCGGAGATCGCATTTAGCGCTATCAAAGGAAGGACGTTGAAGCTTGTGCCGGTTGAGAGCGATCAGAATTGGGGTGCGGCTTCAACTCAACTGGTTCACGCCCTGATGGACGAGCATGCGCTGGCGATCATAGCCCTGGATCGCAATGCAGCTCACCTGTCCGAGCAACTGGCGCTCAAGGCTTTTGTTCCGGTGGTCGCGCTGAGCAGCGATAAAACGCTGACTTCAACAAACATTCCCTGGATCTTCCGGTTGCAGCCGGATACAACTGCTGCCACCGCGCTGCGAATGCTGGTGGCAGCAGAATGCCGCAGCGGCGCAAATTCGGAGCGGCTCAGGAATGTGCTGTCTTCAGATGAAGGTATCTCCGGCGTTGCGTTTCTTCCCACAGGTGAACCGCGCGGACGCGATTGATCACTACGGTTACTCCTCGCCTAACTCGTATTGAATGCCGAAGCGCCCAATCTGAATCAATGCCTTGTCGGCGGGAGGCCAGATGTGCAGGCTCTCCACGCGGCTCGACCCCGCAATGCGATGCGCAACTGCCGTGCCCACCTGTGCGCCCGTCGCAGCCTGGTGAAAATGAACGCTCAGCGCATCCCCTGCCTGTGCCCGCGTCCATCCAAAAACATATTCTCCGGGCTTGAGCGCAACGCCTCCGATGCGGATCGGCGTCTGCACAATCAGATAGTGCGAAAACTTGCCCTCCGCGGAGTACCCGGCAGTAAGCAGCACCACCCCAGCGATGAAGTGCCCGTGGTTGTTCACGATGCCGGAGGCGGTGCGCATCTCGGTCTCGATGTGTTCCTTTTCCACCGGCACTCGCGCCGGCAGCAGCGACGCCAGTTCCGCATCGGTAGCCTGCCGCCATGCCGTCTTCTGAGCCCGCGCTGGCGGAGACAAAAGCAATAGAAAAACTCCGGATAGAATCAAGGTTTTCGTCAATTTACTGGTCATAGCTTTGGCTTTCTGAGGGATTCGAGAGGAACAATCCCGCGCTGGATAGCGGCCGTGGCGGCCTGCGTGCGGTCGGTCACGCCCAGCTTGCCCAGCAGACTGTTGATGTGGGTCTTTACCGTGGCCTCTGAAATTTCCAGTTCCGTCGCGATCTCTTTGTTGCTCTTGCCGCGCACAATCTGCTCCAGCACGTCGAACTCGCGCGGGGTCAGTTCCTCGGTGCCCATCCGCTCGGCCAGTTTCTCGGCGATCACCGGAGGGATGTGGGATTTGCCGGCATGAACGGCGCGGATGGTCGCGATCAACTCTTCCGAGGTCATGCCCTTCAGCAGATAGGCGCGCGCGCCGGCCTGCAAGGCGCGAAAGATGTCCTCGTCGCCGTCGTAGGTGGTCAGCACGATAAAGCGCGCCTGCGGCGTCTCCATGCGGATGCGCTCGATGACCTCCACGCCGCTCAGCCGCGGCAGCCGCAGGTCAATCAGCGTAATGGCTGGCCGGTGCTTGCGAAACTGCGCAATGGCTTCCACGCCGTCCGCGGCCTCGCCCACCACTTCCAGGCCTTCCACCACATTCAGCAGGGCAACCAGCCCCTGGCGCACCACGTGGTGGTCTTCCACAACCAGCACGCGAATCGATTCCTTGGTCACCGTCGCTCCTTTGTTTCTTCTCCAGCATCTACTCTTTCGCCGCCGCCGCCCGCAGCCGGACCGTCGTTCCCTCGCCGGGCTCGCTGCTTACTTCCAGTGTCCCACCAATGGCCGCCGCGCGCTCTTTCATTCCGATCAGTCCATAATGCCCAGGCACGGGTTCCAGCGTATCGCCCGCGGCAAACCCTTGCCCGTCATCCCGCACTTCCAGCGCAATCTCGCCCGGCCCGTACTCCAACTGAACAAATAAATGCCGCGCCGCGGAGTGCTTCTTCACATTATGGATGGCCTCCTGGGCCACGCGCAGAAATTCGCGCTCCGTTTCCGCAGGCATCGGTCGGTATGCGCCAAAGAGACTGAAATTAGTTTCCAACTCGTGGCCGACTTCCGCCTCCACCATGCGGCGCAGGAGGACCGGCAACGTCGTCTCGCCCGAGTCCTGCGAGCGCAGCGCCCAGATCGACTGCCGCGCTTCAGCCAGGCCTTCGCGGACGTATCCGCGGGTCAAATCCAGATGCTTCGCCGCAGCCTCCGGCTTGTTCATGCGTAGCAGCTCGGAGAGCACCTCCAACTGCACTGAGACGCCCACGTAGCCCTGGGCCAGCGTGTCGTGAATCTCGCGCGCGATGCGGTTGCGCTCGCCCAGCACGGCGCGAAACTCGCCTTCCGCCCGCCGCAGCCGCAGCCGCAGAAACAGCACCACAATCCCCACCACGGCCGCCAGCAGCAACGCATAAAACCATGCTGTCTGGTAGAAGTGAGGTCGTAGCACGAACGTAAGCGCCGCGCCCTCGGTGTTCCACAGGCCGTCGTTGTTGGCCGCCTGCACGCGAAAGGTATAGTGGCCGGGCCGGATGTTGGTGTAGTAGGCGGTGCGGCGCGCGCCGGCCTCAGTCCAGCCTTGGTCGAAGCCCTCCAGCATATAGCGGTAGCGCACCTTCTGCGGCGCGGTAAAGCTCAATCCCGCGTAGTCGAACTGGAAATGTTCATGACCGGCAGGAATCCGCACAAAATTCGCCGGCCCAGGCAGCGGTTGCGGAACATCGTCCACGGCAAATCGCTCCAACTCGACCGGCGGCGGAGCAGTGTTCACCGGAAAATGCGCCGGGTCCACCTCCACCAGCCCCTTGGGCGTGGCAAACCACAATCGTCCGTCGCGGGAGCGCCAGGCCGAAGGGTGGCTGTTGGTGGCCGTCTCGCGGCTGCGCAGTCCATCAGCGACGCCGAACTCAAGCCAATGCGAGCAGACCGGCGCCTGAGTGTCCTTTGCTGATCCTGAATAGTCGCAGCGAGTGATTCCATTGGCGGTGGCGAACCACAGATGGTTGTCGCCGTCTTCCAGAATGGCGTGGATAGCCGCCTGGCCCTGGCCGTTCTCCTTCGCCGCCGAAAAACTCCGCCCATTCCACACGTCCCAGCCGTGGTCCTGCGTGCCGATCAGCAGTGTCCCATCGCTCCGGAGCAATAGAGCCGTGGCCACGTTGCTCGAGAGCCCGTTGGCGGTCGTATAATTGTCGATCTTGCCTCCATGTCTCCCATCCAGCCGCGATAGCCCGGCCAGCGTGGCCACCCAAAGGTCGCCGTGGGAGTCTCGCGCCATCGCGCCTACCAGATCGCTGCCAAGCCCGCTCGCCTGCGTATAGGTTTCCATGTGTGTGGCTGAGTGCGTGCCGGTGGGGCCGCCCGTCCAGTGCGAAAGCCCGCGCCGCGTCCCGATCCACAGCGACCCATCGGCGTCCGCCAGCAGCGAGCGGATAAAGTCGTCGGGCAGGCCCTCGGCGGAGGTGAACGAAGCAACAGAGCCCCCACGAATACGGTTGAGCCCGTCCGGAGTGCCCACCCACAGATCGCCGTTGGAGGCGGCGGCCAAAGAGAGAATCACGTCGCTCACGAGGCCGTTGCGAACCGAGTAACTCTTGACCGGACTTTTGCCGTCATCACTCCAGCGCAGCGCATTCAGCCCGCTGCCGCTGGTTCCCACCCAGAGCGTGCCCGCGTTGTCCTCGACGACGGTGGTCATGGCGTCGGAGGTGAGCCCCTCCCGCGCGCCGATGGTGTGGAATCGCTGATCGCGCAGGATGTGCAGCCCGCCGGTCTCAGTCCCCACCCACAGATTGCCTTCGCGGTCTTCCATCAGCGCCAACACCGACGCCGAGGCCAGTGGATCGGTGACCGGCAGCCGTTGCAACTTACCTGCAACCCACCGCGCCAGTCCGCCATTGGTGCCAATCCACAGGCTGCCTTCGCGATCGGTTAAGCCGATTTGGATTCGGCTCCCAGAAAGCTCCTTGCCGACGGTCAGATGGGTCATTATTCCTGGCGGTTTAGGTCCTTTGACGAGCGTCAAAGTGCTTCTGTTGCCCATCATAAATACATCGTTTGGCAACCCCTCCTCAAATTCGACCTGCCCCGGCGGCTCTCCCGGTGAAGGTAAAGCGGTATGAGGCCATGCATCCACATTCCTCGCTTTCACAAACCGCTCACCTGTCTGCTGCGCAATGCCCAGATCTGTCCACATCATGAGGACGCCGTCCCGCGTTTCCCAAAACTCAAGAATTCCGTTCCCCGGCAGCCCATCCTTCGTCGTGAAGGCCGTTACCACCCCGTCCTTCCATCGCGCCAGCCCCTCGCTGGTTCCAATCCACAACGCCCCGTCGCGCGTCTCCAGCAAACAGCGCACATCGTTCCCCGGCAACGCCGGCGTCGAGTTCTTGTCGAAGACTGCAAAACTATAGCCGTCAAACCGGACCAGTCCCACCTCGGTCCCCAGCCACACAAAGCCATTGCGGGTTTGTACCAGCGATTGCACCGTATTCTGCGGCAAGCCATTTTCCATCCCCCACGACTGGCGGCTGTAGTTAGCCAGTGGAGTGGAAGGCTCCAGCGCCAGGCCGGGAAGCCCGCAGCACAGCAGCAATGCTGCCAGAAGACCGCACAACGCGGTCGCGCCAGGAGTTCCGCCAGAGCAGGACGAGCGCCGGACGGCCTCTTCCGCTGCATCTATCGAGTTGGCGTGATTGTGGGCCACGGGACCGGGGGTAAGTTACCTCAAGCAGACATCAAACTGCGCAATTCCACAGTAATTGGACAGGCGCGGGATTGCACAGGAGCAAATGCGAATTTTTTCAAGAAAGGCCGGCGTCCGACTCCACCTTTTGATGGACTCCAGACTCACTCGTTTGGGTCAAGACACGCCCTGGAGTTGCCAATAATCTATGAATGTACACAGTATCGCACGATCATCATGTGACCTTCCGGGTGGCGCCCTCTCGCTGGGCTGCCACCCGATTTCTTTTTAGGGCCGTAGTGGAACCGGCGCAAATCTCAGGGTTTGGTCGCCTTGACCGGCGGCGTCCCAGGAGCCGAAGGCGCGACGTCACACGGTTTGCCGTCGCACAGTGCGCTGGTGATGCCCTGCCCCTCGGTGATGGTGTAAATCCGGTCCATCGCGGGCAGCTTCACCGTCTCTTTGACGCCGGAGGGCCAGTGAATCTCCGCGCTCCCGGCATCGGTGGCGTCGTCCAGCCCGAAGTGAACGCGCATATCATTGGAAGAAAGATAGCTGCCGCCGCTCAGCACGTCTCCACGCTGACGCATCTCGTCCGCTTCTAGATAGACCGTGGCTCCGACCGCGTCGCGTGGGCTTTTAGGTCCCCCAACGAGCTTCATTTCCACCCAATGGTGGTGGTCAGGATTCACGTTGCGAAGCAGCACCGGAACGCCATCCATATTGTTGATGACCACGTCGATCTTGCCGTCGTTGAAGATGTCGCCAAATGCGGCGCCGCGGCCAACGCTGACGACTGCAAGCCCGGTTCCCTCGACCGCCGGAACCAGCTCGAACTTGCCGTTCTTCAGGTTGTGGTACAAAAGCGGGCGCTCGCCATAGCTGGTCCCCCACTCCGGGTGTTTATCCACTTCCGGATAGACGTGCCCATTGATGATCAGCAAATCTTTCCACCCGTCATTGTCGTAGTCGAGGAATCCGTCGGCAAAACTGACAAACGGAATGGACGATTCCGCGATGCCGGCCTGATAGCTGACATCGGTGAAAAAACCTTTTCCGTCATTCTGGAACAGGACATTGTAGTCGTCGGCAAAGTCGGTATTCACTACGGAAAGGTGACCGTTGTTCTCGTAGTCTCCTGCCGCAATGCCCATATTGGCGACCTCGCGGCCACTCTCATTGAGCGCGTATCCGCTTTCGTAACTCTGATCTTCGAACGTCCCATCGCCCTTGTTCATGTAGAGATAGTTAGGCGTGGAGTCATTGGCCACCAGCAGGTCCGGCTTGCCATCACCGTTCACGTCCGCAAACAGAGCCCCCAGGCCGTAGTATCCGTTGGGATTGTCCACCCCCAGCTTCTTGCTGACATCCGTAAAATTTCCGTCTCCATTGTTGTGAAAGAGATGGTGCCGTTCACCCTTCAGGCCGCGCGGACCGCACATCACCTGCACCCCGCGGTACTGGCAGAAAGCAAAGTTGACGGCCTTTGTCCCGGAAAGAGGAGGATCGGACAAGTCAAATTGAAGGTAGCCGGCCACGAAAAGGTCCAGCCGCCCGTCGCCGTCGTAGTCGCCGAAGGTTGCGCCCGTGGACCACGTGCCGATTGTGACGCCGGCTTTTTCCGCGACATCCGTAAAGGTTCCGTCGTGGTTATTGTGGTAAAGGCGGTTCTTCCCATAATTGGTTACATACAGGTCCGGCCAGCCGTCATTGTCGTAATCCCCAACCACGCACCCGTATCCCCACCGGTCGTTGGCTACGCCGGCCTTCTCCGTTACGTCGGTGAACGTGCCATCGTGGTTGTTGTGAAACAGAGCCGCGTGCGGTGGTGTAGTTTTGCCCGCAAGCGCATCGTAAGTCGAGCCGTTCACCAGATAAATGTCAAGCCAGCCGTCATTGTCATAGTCCAGAAGACAGACGCCAGGGCCCTTGGCTTCCAGAATAAGACGCTTTTCGGGAGTGCCCGCCGTGTGATGCCAGCGCGTAAGTCCAGCAGTTGCGGCAACATCCTGAAAGATTATGGGGCCGGTTTTTACAAAGCCGCCGGCGGTGATGGGGCGGTGCTGGCTATCGAACTCCGCCTTTTGCGGACCGGCACTGGCCATTCCGCCCTTGGATTCCTCTTGCTTCCCTTCCTGGATAGCCCGTGCTGCCGGGGCCGAACCGGATAAAAATAGCGAACAAATAGCGAATGCGGCCAAAAATCCGGATTTACGCGGCAAAGTGTGAGTCCTCCACGCTCGAAGTGTATCGCAAGCGGCGCTTCCCTGGCCCAGGAGACGCTCACCATGAGCCATGCCGGGGCCCCTTCGGGGACGTCTGAATCGATCGTAGCGTGGCAGGTCGAATTTCGCTATTTATTCTCCCTCGCCAACTCCTTAAAATTTACCTTGACAGCCCATATTTCTTGGAGTTCTAATGCGTTGGTCGGCTTTTTTCCTTTATTTTTCTCGCAAGACTATCGATTGTCTAGCGGCAATGCGCTGGCGGCGGGGGAGAGGTGGAGGAAAAGAACTGGCGTGTGTCGTTGCATTGCAGGCCAAAATCCGATTTCGCAGACAATCGATTGCACGGATCGGCTTGCAACTCAACAATTTCAGTTTTCCCCGCTGCTTGAATGGGCGGATTGAGGAATGAAGGAATTGTGAAGCAAATTGATTCTCTTCTTCACAATTTCTCAATGCTTCAACCAGCTTCTTTGATTGCGGGGAGAATTACGAAACACAACCAGCACCAACCTAGCAACAACTTTGAAAAAGGAAGGTCACATGAGACAAGCGAGATACTGGCTCTTTCTACTGCCGCTGCTCATAGTATTGGCGTGCACAGCGGTATATGCACAAGAAAACGCGGAACTGACGGGAACCATCACTGACCCAGCAGGGGCAGTGATTTCCAATGCGTCAGTCACCCTAACCAATGTAGCAACAAGCGAGGTTCGTACCGGATCATCCAACGGTGCGGGCATTTACGATTTCGCAGGCTTGAACCACGGAACCTATACCCTAAGGGTTGAGGCGAAAGGTTTCCAAAGATACGAGAAGACGAGCATCGTCATGAACGTTGCCGCCACGGTGCAGGAGAATGCCGTACTTAAGATCGGCTCCAGCAGCCAGACGGTTACGGTGGAGGCGGATGCGCTGCATCTTCAGACGGAAACCAACGAAATCAGCAACTTGATCACGGGCCAGCAGATCACCGAGCTGGCCACCAACGGCCGCAGCCTCACTTCGCTCGCCACGCTGGGTACCGGCGTCTCGGGGACTCTGCCGGAATTCAATGGCACCTCGGCGCAGGGGAGCAGCGCCACCATCAGCTTTAACGGGATGCGTACCGGCCACAACGACTTTCTGGTCGACGGCGGCGAAATCTATGACCGCGGCAGCGGCGGCAAATTGGGAGTGATGCCCTCGCTGGATGCGGTGGCAGAATTCCAGGTACTGTCCAGCAATTACGCGCCGGATTATGGAATCAGTTCGGGAGGCACGATGACGATGGTGCTGAAATCCGGCACGAAAACCTTCCACGGCGGCGTGTGGGAGTTCAATCGTAACGACGACTTCGATGCTCTCCCTTGGTTCACCAAACAGGCGGCCAAGCAGAATAACAAACCCCCCGCCATCCCGGAGCTACGCCTGAACATCTACGGCGGCGATGTGGGCGGCCCGCTGTTTATCCCTATGATTTATCCGAAGGAAAAGAGCAGAACCTACTTCTTCTGGACCGAAGAATGGCGCAAAATGATTCAGGGATCTTCTGCCAATTTGACGAATGCGCCGACGACCGCAGAGATTCCGACGATCGCGAATGAGACGAGCGGCTTCGTATATACGCCGCCGGTGGGCTTACCGGAATCGCCGGGCGCCGGCGTCTGCGCTACCGGCCAGACAGCACCGTGCGTGCCAGCCACGACGGATCCAGCCAAGTTAGCGCTGTACGCAGCGGATAATCTGACCATCGGCGAATCTTTTGCCAGCGCGCCGGGGGGAAAGATTCCTGGAAACCTTCTCGACAAGAACGCCGTTCTCTTCATGGGGACGGGAGCGATTCCGGCTTCCAATTCGACGGGGCCCTCAGGTCAGCCGGTGGTGATTGCGTCGCCGAAGCAGCCGACGTACGTGCGCGAGGACGTGGTGCGCATCGATCACGATTTCAGCAGCAAGATGCACCTGATGGGGCACTGGATCCACGACCAGATGTCGCAGACCTATTTCCCCAACCAGAATTGGGGCGATGGCGACAGTTATACGACCGCGGGCGATACGATGGCCAACCCAAGCTGGGGCTCGGTGATCAAGCTCACGTATACCATCTCGCCAAATCTGTTGAACGAAGCTTCGATCAACGTGAACGGCAACCACCTTGTGATGACGGCGCTTGCCTCGCCTGGCGCTTCCATTGCACAGCCGGCGGGCTGGACGCAGACGGGGTATTTCCCGGCTGCCAACAACATAGGCTTGCGCATGCCCGGGGTCCATATGGGGGCGCCCTTCGGCACGACCTGGGCGATTGGATACTGGCCGTGGAAAAACTCCTACCTGAACTATCAGCCTCGCGACGACGTCTCGTGGACGAAAGGCAAACATAGCCTCAAGTTCGGGTTCTCCTACATGCGGAACGACAAGAACCAACAACAGCAGGCGGATACCGAAGGTGATTATAACTTCGGCACCGATTTTTCCGGCGATTCCTATGTGAACTTCCTGCTGGGTTTCTCTGACCAATTCTCGCAGTTGCAGTCCCTATCGATGTTCCACTGGATCAACAACACCTTGTCGTTCTACGGAATGGACAACTGGCGTGTCTCGCACAAACTAACGGTGAACCTGGGGCTGCGCTATGACGCTCTCCCGCACGTCTACAACAAAGAAGACAAGGCGGGGAATTTTGTGCCCACGGATTACACTTCGGCCAACGCAGCGACTTTCGCAACCAGCGGAGCCCTTTGTGTTGCGGCAGGTTCACCCGCGGTCCTTCCGGCCGGTTGCACTGCGGCCAGCCCCGGACTTACAGCGGTCAACGGCACCTCTTTCTACATGAATGGCATTCAGCTTGCGGGCGTGGGCGGCTTCCCGCGCGGCGTCGTCCAGAACGACTACAAGACGTGGCAGCCTCGTATCGGCTTCGCCTACGACCTGTTTAGCAACGGCAAAACCGTGCTCCGCGGCGGCTTCGGAACTTTCTATGAGCGCGTGCAGGGCAACGACATCTACGGGACAGACACCAATCCACCGTTCGCCTACCAGCCCTCGGCGTCTGACGTATACTTCACCAATCCCGCTATGAGTGACATCACCGGGCTGCAAGCCTCAACGCCCACCTTCCCAGCGAGCCTGGGAACCCTTTCCTATCACTATCCGAATCCGGGCACAGCGCAATACAGTCTGGGGATTCAGCAACAGATTGCGCCTGCCTTCGTTGCCGCGGTTCAGTACGTCGGAACCGCTGGCTGGAACCAGGACGTCAAGCGCGAGGTCAATACGCTGCCGCTTGCCAGTACCCATCGCCAGGCGGTCGCCGGGGGCACCGCCAGCGCCAACCTCTACAGAAACTACCTTGGCTTCGCCGGCATTGACGAAGACGACAACTCCACCAACTCCCACTACAACTCTCTGCAGGCGGCTCTGAGCTTGGAAAACAAGCACGGTTTCACTTTGCACCTCGGCTATACCTGGGCGCATGAGATCGATATTCAAAGCGACGATCTGCAGGGGGACTTGTCTAACCCGTACAACATTGGGTACGACAAAGGTTCGGGAACCTTCGACCGGCGTCACATTCTCACCGCTAACTACATCTATGCCTCTCCGTTCTTCCAACATTCCAGCAATGCGGCGGCACGCCTCCTATTGGGCGGCTGGACCATCTCCGGCGTAACCCAGGCGGAAAGCGGGCTCCCGTCGACCATCAGCTGGGGTGGTGCGGACACGATCGGGCTCGGCGGCGGAACAAGCAATCGGCCGACCCAGACCGGCGCCGTGTCCTACAATCACACTGTTGCGTCGTGGTGGAACACAAGTGCGTTCTCTGCTCCCGTGGCTCCCTGGGCTGGAGGTACGAACAATGGTTGGGGCGTTTCCGGCAAGTCCCAGATCAGGCTCAATGATTTTCAAGACACGAATCTGAGCCTGTTCAAGTCATTTGCCTTTACGCAAAGCGAACGGATGAAGCTGCAGATCCGGTTAGAATCGTTCGACACCTTCAACCACCCATTGTGGAACGGCTTTAGTAACTCATTTTCGACTTCCGCTAGTCCCACGAATATCACCAGTACCGATGACCCACGTGTATTGCAGTTTGGAGCGAAGTTGACGTTCTAACCTTTAACTTCAACCCTTAACCGGGGCGCGGCAGACAATCTCTGCCGCGCCCTTTTTCTGTTGCAGCGATGTCTGCCCGGCTTCGAATAAAATGGATGGATAGCATTGTTCCGGATACAGTGAAATTACTTAGCAGGCAAGAGTGAGAGGTCCCGTGCGACATAAATGCTGTTTGGCATTGACGATGATGTTGGCGATGGCCGCCGCGCGCTGCCTGGGGCAGGCGTCTGGCGCGCTGAATCAACAGCGGCAAACCGCGCTTGTCCTGGAGCAGCAGGGAAAGAATACTGAGGCTGAGGTCGCATGGCGTGCTTTCCTGAAGGCACATCCCTCGAATCCGGAGCCTTACGCCCACCTGGGCCTGCTGGAAGCGCGCCAGGAACACTACAAGGAGGCCGTGCCTCTATATCGCAAGGCCCTGGCGATCAATCCCGCGATTCCCGGCCTGCGGCTGAATCTTGGTCTCGCGCTCTTCAAGGGCGGCGAACTGAAGCAGGCCATTGTGGAATTCAAGCCGCTGCTCAAGAGCCAGCCGCCTTCCTCGCCGGAGGCCCAGCGCCTGACCATCCTGATCGGAATGGCGCACTATGGACTGAGGCAATACGGGGAGGCTGTGCCTTATCTCAAGCAGGCCGCCGCATCCGACGCGCAGAATCTGCAACTGAGGCTGGCCCTGGCGCACAGTTGTATATGGTCCAAACAGTACCAGTGTGTTCTGGATACTTATCACGAGATTTTGACGCTAAACGCGGAATCTGCCGAGGCCTACATGCTGGCCGGCGAAGCACTGGATGGGCTGAAGAACCATGGCGGCGCAATCGAGCAGTTCCGTGCCGCGGTGAAGGCTGACCCCAGGGAGCCCGACGTTCACTTCGGCCTGGGCTACCTGCTGTGGACCCATAAGCAGTATCTGGAGGCCATAAGCGAGTTTCAGGCAGAGCTGGCCAACAACCCGGACCACATCCAGGCCATGATCTACCTGGCAGACACGCAGATGAAGTTGAACCATCCGGAGGAAGCCCGTCCCCTGCTGGAAAAGGCTCTGCGCATAGACGCGGGACAGGAGCTCGCGCATCTCGACCTGGGCATCCTCTATGCGGATGCAGGCCGTCAGGACGACGCCCTGCGGGAGATGAAGGAGGCCGCCCGGCTGGCCCCGGAGGACGTGAACGTCCACTGGCGGCTGGGACGGCTCTACAGGTCGATGGGCAAAAAAGACGAAGCCAAGGCCGAGTTCGTCAAGGCCAGCGGCATCACCAAGGCCGCCGATGAAGCGTTGGTGAACAAGATGGATGGCGCTCACGCCAAGGGCAAACCGGCACAGCAACCGGCGGCTGAACCGGAGAAATGATCGGCATTCCCTCAAGCCAATCCAGCTCCTGGCCCGGAAACTGCTGATCACCGCCATTCGGCGTGAACGCCCCGCACTTTTTCAAGTTCCCAACTGTACTTGCTTGCTTCTTTTCAGCAAGCCCCACTCACATACAAATTTCAATGCTTGGGCAACTGATTCTCACCTAAGCAAATCGGCCTGCCCTATACAAGCGGCAGGCCGATCGGTTGGTTCACAGCTGGTCTAGTTCAGTGTAAGGTCCGCATGGAGCGGGGTGTTTTCGCTGGAGTCGCCGGCGAGGATCACGAACTTGCCGGGATCGATGGTCCACTTGTGAGCCTTCGCGTCCCAGTAGCTGAAGGCGCGAGCATCCAGGTTGATGTTCACGTGCTTTGTTTCGCCGGGAGCCAGGCGCACCTTCTCAAAGCCCTTCAGTTCACGCTCCGGGCGCTTGACCGTCGAGGAAGGATCGGAAACGTAGAGCTGGGCGACCTCCGCTCCGGCCACGCTTCCAGTGTTGGTCACGTCGAAGCTGACGGAAACAGTCGAGCCTGAGGCAGCTGTTGCGGGCGCTTGCAAGTTGGCGAAGCTGAAGCTGGTGTAGCTGAGCCCGAAGCCGAAGGGGAAGAGCGGATGCTTGCCGGTGGTGGTCCAATAGCGGTAACCCACCATCAGGCCGTCTTCGTACTTCACGTGAGGAATGACGTAATCCACTGGCGGCTTGCCGTTTTCGGTCACGTGCAGCGATGTGTCCGCGCCCATGATGGGATAGTAGTAAGGCGCGGAAGGGTTCTCTTCCCAACTGCGGTCGAAGCTGACCGGAAGCTTGCCCTCGGGATTATGCTTGCCGAACAGAACCTCTGCGACGGCTGTGCCGCCCTCCTGGCCGGGATAGTAAATCTGCAACAGAGCGGGAACCTGCGCCAGCCAGCGGCCGGTATCCGTGCCGACGCCGCCGGAGAGGGTGACAATGGTGTGCGGGTTGATTTTGGCGATGGTATCAATCAGCGCGTCCTGACCCCAGGGCAGTTCAAAGGCGCGGTCCTGGCCTTCGCTCTCGGTGCGAGCGGTAAAGCCGGCGGCTATCACCACGACATCCGCGGCGGCTGCAAATTGCTTGGCCTCGCCGGAGATCAGATCCGATTCCAAAACCATGCCCAGTCCAAAACGGTTGCCGGCAAAGCCGGGGAGATACTCGGCCACCACTTTGACTGTCTGCCCAGCCTTCAGATCGATAGCCACGTATTTCGAATTCTGGCCCTCGGCGCGGGGATGAGCCAGCAACTGTTTACCGTCCACCAGCACCTTGTAGCTGTCGCTGCCCGAGGCGGCTGACAGAATCAGGTATTTACCCGCCTTGGCAGCCTTGAACGAGGTGGTGTAACGAATGCTGCGCGGAGTCTTATCTTCGGGGCCCCGCCATTCCGGCTTGTAGTTGGCTATGTTTTCCGGGGTGGCCGTCTCCGGCGCGCCGGTAAAGTCCTTGCTGGGGTAGGTGGCCATTTGGATGCCGCCCTCCCAGCGGGTCTGCCGGAAGAATTCCGTCATCTCCGGCAACCCGCGGTCGTAGAGCACACTGACGTTGGGTCCAGCCAGGTTGGCGATGCCGGTGAGGATACTGACCGGCTCGAAGGCCTGAGACTCGGAGGAGCCGCCGCCGCCGGTGACCGCCGGCCAGGCGTTGGGGCCGATCACGGCGATGGTCTTCACTTTGGCCGAGTCGAGCGGCAGCGCATGACCCTCGTTCTTCAGCAGGGTGATGCTCTTCTCAGCGCCTTCCAGGGCAACTGCGCGATCAGCCACCGAGTAGGTCGAGTCGGCCGGATCGAATTGCGGGCGATCCAGGAAGCCGTAGCGAAGTGTTGTGCGCAGCAGCCGCAGCATCTTGTCGTCGATAGTGGATTCCTTCACCGTGCCGGCTTTGACTGCAGCCAGCAGGGTCTGGGCGTTCATGAAGCGGGGGCTGGGCATCTCCAGGTCCAGGCCGTTGTTGGCCGCCGCCACGCCGTCGTAGACGGAATCCCAGTCCGACATGAGAATCCCTTGGAAACCCCACTCGCCCTTGAGCACCTTCAGGTTCAGAAACGCGTTCTGGGTGGCGTGGTCGCCGTTGACCAGGTTGTAGGAGTCCATCACCGCGTCCACGTGGCCCCGGATGACGGCGGCCTCGAAGGCCGGAAAGTAGATCTCGCGCATGGTCCGCTCGTCCACTTCCACATTCACGTTATGCCGGTTGTACTCCTGGTTGTTGAGGGCGAAGTGCTTGACCGTGGCGACGACGCCTTGCGACTGCACGCCTTCGATGTAAGGAATCACCATGGCAGCGTTCAGAAATGGGTCTTCGGAAAAATATTCAAAGTTGCGGCCCGCCAGCGGCGACCGGGCAATGTTGACGCCGGGGCCGAGCAGGAAGTGGACACTGCGGGCACGGGCATCGCGTCCCAGGCCCTCGCCCAGTCTGCGGGCGAATTCCCTATCCCAGGTGGCGGCCAGCGCGGCTCCGCCTGCGTAGGCGGTAGTCGGTCCCCAGGTGCGTATACCTACGGAAGCGTCGGACATCTTGAGGCGAGGCAGGTCAATCGCCGGCACGGCATGAGTGTACATGTGGTCGATGCCGCCCAGCAGCTCGATCTTCTGTTCCAGCGTAAGCCTGGCCAGCAAGGCGTGGGCTTTGGCCTCAATTTGCGGTGAATCCGTCGCGGGCGCCTGTGCCGAGGCGATCAGGCCGCAACTCAGGAGCATCGAGAGAAAACACACGATGCTCAGTGAGACAAACGATTGTGTAAAGGAATTCTGTGATTTTTTCATGACAGGAAAGGATACTTCATAGGCCTTTAAAATGTATACAAGAGTCTCTTTTTTTCTCTCCGGCTTGACGGCATCGGCAATGACGCCATTTCGCACTGCAAGGCGGGTAACCTCTTCGATGTGAAACTGCAGGCCATCAACAACCTGCGCGAGGACGGTGCCTGGATTGTGCCGATGACCGTCAACGTAAACGGTATCAATAACATACAGGTGAGAAGCATCCTCCGGATGCGGCCTTTCATTTGCGGCTTGTTTTGATGTTTTTTGCACTTTCCTTTGGTTCAAACCAAGTTTATGATGAGTCTTCACAGGGCTTCACTCCCTGCGAGGAGGTTGTATGAGCGATAATCAGCCGGCTGCGGCGCGGAACCAGGGCCGCCGTGAATTCCTGAAGGCGGGCGGTGCGATAACAGCCGCACTGCTGGCGCCATCGGCTTTGGCAGACACACCGAAGGCTCTACCCGGCCTGCCCTCGAACCCAAAAACTCCCGCAGCCATGCCGACGCGGAACCTGGGCAAGACCGGGTACAAGGTAGGCATCTTCTCGCTGGGCGGGCAAGGCTCCCTGGAGAGGGCGAATAATTTCGATGTGGCCGTGCCCATTATCGAGCGGGCGCTCGACCTGGGCGTCAACTACATCGACACCTCGTCTATTTATGGTGGTCCGGAGCGCTGGAGCGAACAGTACGTCGGCAAAGTGATGGCGCACCGGCGCAAAGAGGCATTTCTCGCCACCAAGACCATCGAGCGGAGTCGCGAAGGCTCGCTGCGCATGATAGAAAAATCGCTTCAACTGCTCCAGACCGACCATGTGGACCTGTGGCAGTTGCACGACGTGGGATCACAGGCCAATGTGGATGCGATCTTCGCCAAGGGCGGCGCGATGGAAGCGCTGCTGGAGATGCAGGAGCAGAAGGTAGTGCGCTACCTCGGCATCACCGGCCACTTCCGGCCCGACTGCTTGATCGAGTGCATCAAGCGCCATCCCTTCGACACGATCCTGATGGCCATCAACGCCGCCGACCCGCACCACTACAGCTTCAACGAGCAGTTGCTGCCGCTGGCGGTCGAACGGCAGATGGGCATCATCGGCATGAAGATCCCGGCGCGCGGACGAATTCTCTCCACGTGGACGCCGCCGCCCATCGAGGCGCAGAAGCATATGTGGGAAGGCATGGTGCTGGCGCCGACGCCGGGCACGATCAATATGCGCGAGGCCATGTACTACGCGCTCTCCCGCCCGGTGAGCACAATCATCATCGGCTGCGATACCGTGCCGCAACTGGAAGAGAACGTGCAATTGGCGCGCGAGTTTACGCCCCTGAGCGACAGCCAGGTGGCGGAGCTGGTGAAGCGCGCCGAGCCGGTCTCAAGGCAGTCGCTCTTCTTTCGCTTCTACGACCATTCGTAGGAGCAAGTCAGCGTCGAGTCTACTGCTTTGGCGCCCCATCCTTGTGACACAACAAAACGTCGCTAGGATGGGGTGCCCGGTTTATTCGCGTAACCAGCGATTCGGAACTGTCCCGCTATCCTGGCTGGCTGACCTTCACCGCCAACTTCTCAACCTTAACCTCAAAAAGTCCTGAACCAATACAGACGCCCCGATATTCCCTTGGATACAAGCCAAATGGCAGAGTGAACGATGGATTGAACTCAGCGCATTCTAGTTATAGACCAAGACGAGATATTTTCCAGGCACAACCGAACTGGTATAAAGTCACTGCATGATACGGGAGTTGTGGATATGGTTTGGAATCAGTTTCATTTATTCCTGGCAATTATCTATCTTGCAGGATTGCTGCTGGTAGGGTTCCTGGCTGGGCGGACGAAACGGGATTCGAACCAATTTTTGAACGCCACCGGCGCGTTGCCGCTATGGGTCGGCATTGCGTCCTGCATCGCGGCCAATTGTGGCTCTCTGGATGTAATCGCAATGATGGCGCTGGGCGCACAGTATGGGATGCTGGCCTGCCATTTTTCATGGATCGGCGCGGTTCCCGCATTGGTCGTACTGGCCTTCTGGCTGTTGCCGGCCTACGCACAGGGCCGCTACCCCACGGTTCTCGACTTCATTGCCCGCTATTACGGGCAACAGACGCGGTCGGTGGTTGCGCTGTGCATTTCGACCATGATGCTGCTGCTGGCCGGTGTCTGCCTATGCGCCGTTGCGCAACTGTTGGTGACCTTCCTGGGTTGGACCTTCTTCCAGGGCATCTTGCTCACGGCGCCGGTGGTGCTGTTTTACACCTGGGTTGGCGGCCTGCGCGCAACTGTTTACACCGAGTTGCTTCACTTTGCCGTTGTACTGGCGGCAGTTGTGCCGCTCGTCTTCCTGGTGGTCCACGATTTTGGCGGGATGCGCATTCTGCTTGCAAGCATTCCGCCTGGCCGGTTTCATGCCTGGCAGACTCTGCCGTATTTTGATCCGCAAGCAACGATGGATCGCTTCGGTGTGGTCGTCGGGCTGGGGCTGGTGATGAGTTTCGGGTTCTGGGGCACGGACTTTGTGCAGATGCAGCGGACGCTTGCGGTGCGGCGCGAGAAGGATGTGCCCTATGTGCCGCTGGCCATGGCGGCGGCCAAGCTGATCTTCGCATTTCTCATCGTCCTTCCGGGAGTGGTTGCGCCGCTGGTGCTGCACTCGCAAGGTACGGAGAACTGGAATGCAACCATGTCGTCGATGATGCTTCACTACTACAGTCCATTCTGGGTAGTGATCGGAATCATGGGACTGGCGGCGAGCCTGGTATCCACATTTGCCAACAATGTTTCTGGATTCACCTCGGCGTGGATGCAGTCCATTTACCGGCCGTGGATTCGGCCGGAAGCAGCGGAAGCGCATTACGTGTGGATAAGCCGCATGACTAATGCGGCAGCCATCCTGCTGTCGATCGGCGCGGCCTATGTGGCCCTCAGCTACCAAAGCCTGATGGACTACATCCAGATGGTTCTTTCCATATTCAATGCGCCGTTGTTTGCGCTGGTGGCCCTGGCTGCCCTGGTTCCGCGCAGAGTGGTAAATGGCGGCCTGGGAGGCTTGACCCTGGGGGTGACAAGCACGATTTTGCACCAGGGGATGGTGCGCGCGGGCCTGCTCCATTATGGGAGCCAGATGAGCGCTAACTTCTATGCCGCGATTCTGGGCTTCACGATTGCTGCGGCCGGTACTCTGGCGATCAGTCGCATTCGCGGCCAGATAGCACCATGGCCCAATCTGGGTGAGGAGCCTGTTCGTTTGCCGCTCCGGTTCTCTTTGCCGAAGATATTGCTGGCCATCGGGATTGTCGGAGCATGCATTGTCATCAACATTGTATTCTGGTAGCTTTGCTGGTTGCCGCGCTCCGGCTGACCGGGGGCTATGGTCGGCGCCGGCCAAGACAATCGTTTTCCCTGCGATATGAATCATTTTTAGGAAAAACCGTAGCGAAAGGGTGCATCCGGTCCATAATCAAACTCCCCTTCCGGGATGACGCTGCCCGGTTCCGAAAATATATTGTAGATAATCGATTGTCTAAACGGTATGGAGTGGCATAAAATTATGTACAATTCAATCGCCTGATGCAAGGATTTATCATGACTTTGAAGACTCGACGCGATTTCTTGCAGGATTTGGCTCGTGCAGCCGCCGTGGCTGCGCTTGCCCGGGAGCCCCTGCTGTGGAGCCGGCCAATCGAAACCCTGCGGCCGATCCGTGCCTGGGTGACCTCTGGCAAGCAGAGGTTCGCGGGATTCGAAGCGCCACGGTGGCAAAAGGCCGCGGCGAGCGTCAGCCTGGACATTCGGATTGATCCGGCCAGCCGGCGACAGACGGTTCTGGGCTTTGGCGCGGCCTTTACGGACGCCTCCTGTTATCTGTTCAGTCAGTTGCCTGCTCAGGGACGCCAGGAGTTGATTGGCGAGTTTTTTGGGATGGATGGCCTGCGCCTTTCCGTGGCCCGAACCTGTATCGGGTCCAGCGACTATTCCAGAAACGTGTACAGCTACGACGATACCCCGGAGCCGGACCCGGAGCTCAAGCACTTCAGCATTGAACACGACCGAGCGTACATTCTTCCCTCGCTGCGCGCGGCGCATGAGCTGAATCCGGAACTGTTTCTCTTCGCCTCGCCGTGGAGCCCGCCCGGTTGGATGAAGGCCGGAGGATCCATGCTGGGCGGCTCGATGCACAAGGCATATTACGCCGCGTACGCGCAGTATTTTGTCCGTTTCCTGAAGGCGTATGCCGCCGAGGGCGTCAAGATCGATGCCGTCACCATCCAGAATGAGACCGACACCGACCAGGATGGAAAAATGCCCGCGTGTTTATGGGGACAGGAGTACGAGATGGATTTCATTAAATCCTTCCTGGGGCCGGCTCTGGAACATGCTTCTCTGGACACTAAGATCTGGATCCTCGACCACAACTACAGCCTGTGGGGCCGCGCGCTGGACGAATTGAGCGACCCTGGGGTGAATAAATATGTGGATGGGGTTGCATGGCACCCTTATGTGGGCACCGTGGACGCCATGACGCGCGTGCACCAGGCATTCCCCGCAAAGAACGCTTATTGGACCGAGGGAGGTCCTGACTATACCAAGCCGGACTATACCTCCGACTGGAGCACTTGGTCGCAGACGTTTTCCAGCGTACTGCGGAACTGGGGCCGTTGCCTGGTGGGATGGAATCTGGCGCTGGACGAACAGGGCAAACCCAATATTGGACCCTTCTCGTGCGGTGGCATGGTGACCATCGACTCGCGCACAAAGCAAATCACGCGCAGCGGTCAGTACTGGGCGTTTGCCCACTACTCCAAGGCAATCCGGCGCAACGCGTGCGTGCTTGAGTCGCATGGGCAGCTCACTGGCGTAGAACATGTGGCGTTGGAAAATCCGGATGGCAGCCGCGTGCTGATTCTCACCAACCGGGGCGAGGCGCGCACGGTGGACTGTGGCCTCGATTCGTCCACGCTTCAGGTCCGGTTGCCTGGGGATTCGGTGGTAACTCTGGTGTGGTAAGAAGTGATATATTGGATGACTCCGGTTCGCCATGTCAGCTCGTTCGCTTGATAGGCTGGCGCCGCAGTTGGTCGTTGTTGCACAGGGGGGGCTTGCAGAGGAAAAGTCGCGCTGAGTCGTATGTCTTGCAGAGAGAACCTGCCGGATGCGACTGTGCGAGTCCCGCTAGGATGGATTCCAAAAACGGAATCCAGCGTAAAAGGTGAGATGCCTCAATGAAAGATTCCGTAAACGCTGATCAGCCTGAGCCAGCCACAAAACCTGCGGCCCAGCGCCCGGTAAACCTGAAGCAACTGGCGGCTTATCTGAAGCTGAATCCGGCGACAGTATCGGTGGTTCTCAACGATGTGCCGGGCCGCTCGATTCCGCAAGCCACACGCGATCGCATCAAGGCTGCCGCCGAGGAGATGAATTACTACCCCAGCCAGTTGGCGCGTTCCCTGCGCAACCGGCGCACTCTGACGATCGGCATCCTTGTTCCCGAACTGGGCGGTGGCTATCACACTGAGGTGATGCGCGGCATCGGCGATCAGCTCATCAATGCGGGATATTTCTACTTTACGGCGCACCACTGGCATCGCAAGAACCTGGTGGAGGATTACACGCGCATGTTGATTAGCCGCGGCGCGCAAGGCATCATTGCCATCGATACTGCGCTTGAGCATTCCATTACCGTTCCCGTAGTCGCCATAGCGGGCCATCGCCAGATCAAGGGCGTGACCAACGTCGTACTCGACCACATCCGCGCCGCGGAATTAACCCTGAATCACTTGTACGCTCTGGGGCACCGGCAGATCGCGTTCATGCGTGGGCAGCCGCTCAGCACCGACTCGGATGCGCGCTGGGATGGGATCGTGACAGTTGCCGAGCGGCTGGGCCTGGAAATCAAGCCGGAACTGGTCGTCAGCCTCGACCGCGACATGAGCTCCCCGGAGCTGGGCTATCCGGTCATACAGCAACTGCTGGCCACCAGGCTGCCTTTTACTGCGCTGGTAGCCTTCAACGACATCTACGCGATCGGTGCCATCCGCGCGCTGCAAGACTTCAACCTGCGTGTGCCGGCCGATGTTTCAGTGGTTGGCTTTGACGACATCATGGCGGCTGCGTACACCCTGCCGCGCCTTACAACGATTCGCCAGCCACTGGCCGAGATTGGCAGAATTGCGACCCAGAGCCTGCTCAACCTCATCCATGGCACCCTCGCTCCGCGCGAGGAGATTGTCGTGGAACCGAAGCTTATCGTCCGGGAATCCACCGGCCCGGTCAGGCTGTCACCGTAAGGCATATCAGAAACCGTGCAGAGTTTTGCGCCGTGCAAGGCCGGGTAGCGGCCACAATGCAGCGAATATTATGGTTCATCCGCACATTGAGTGATACTCCCCTCGGAGAGCCGGAAGGCGTAAGCGGTCGGTCTTCCCCTCTTGATTGGCGCTGAAGGCGTCCCGAGGGTTGTTGATGGAAATTCCAAATCTCAGAATTGCAGGAGAAATTACGTGAAAGTCATCTTGGGCAACGGACGCGGGCAGAGCGGTTCAAAGGCTAAATGCAATGTAAAACGTTTCTCGGTTCTGTTGCTTTCGGTACTGCTTATCTCAACTGCAGGAGCATGGGCACAAACGGCGGTTCAACCCGGTTGGCAAGGAGTTCTGCGCAACCCCGCCGGCGCGCCCATTCCCGCCGCCAAGGTACGGCTTGCTTCCACCACCGCCAAGGCCCAAGCGGTCACCGGGGCCGATGGCCAGTTCCGGCTATCCGCTCTGCCCCCTGGGCAATACCGGCTCTCGGTTGAATCGAATGGCCGCAAGTTCGACTATGCCCAGTCAATTGACCTGGCAGCGGCGGCTCCTGCGGTTGCGCTCACCCTCTCCATCCGCGGCGAACTGACCGTGGGCGCCCTCAAGGGCCAGACCGCAACCGGAGGCGAGGAGCTATCCAGCCAGGCGGTCAGCGAACTGCCCCTCAACAAGCGCGACTTCAGTTCCCTCCTTCTCCTTGCCGCCGGCACCATGACCGATGTCAACGGCGCCACCAACTTTACCGCACAGTTCGCCATCAACGGCCAGCGCGGTGTAGAAGCCACCTTCGCCATGGACGGCGCCGACATCAGCGATCCAGAGATGGGCGGCTCTACCTTCTCCAACTTCAACGTAGACGCGGTGGAAGGCATCGACTCAAGCTCCGGCTGGATGCCGGCGGAGATAGGTCGCGGCGCGGCTGGCTTTACCAACATTCACACCCGCTCCGGCGCCAGCGGCTTGCATGGTTCCGCCTTCGAGTTCGTCCGCAACTCCGCCTTTGATGCGCGCAATTACTTTGATCACCCCACGCCCGCCTATCCCGGCCGCATTCCGCCCTTCCGGCGCAACGAATTCGGCTTCACCAACGGCGGCCCGGTCTATCTGCCCCACATCTTTGACGGCCGCAAGGGAACCTTCTACTTTTTTGAGTACCAGGGCTTCCGGCAGGTGCTGGGCACCACGCAGGTCATGCCCGTGCCCACCAAAGCCGAGCGCGCCGGCACTGACCTGGTGAACTACGCTGACGGCAGCACCGACACGCTGAATGTTCCTGTCGGTGCGGCCATTGCGGCGATTCTGGCGCGCTATCCGCTGCCCAACGATCTCACTGGCCCCTACGCTGCGCGCACTTACGCCACTGCGTCAAAGGTGGCCACGGATGCAGATCAGTTCGAGGTCCGGCTGGATCACAAAATCTCTGCCAAGGATCGGTTTTTCGCGCGCTTCAACTTCGACAACCTGACCGGTCCCACCACCAATCCGGATCAGACGGCCGTCGATCCTTCCTTCGGTGTCCAGTACATCGACCGCCAGCGTAATGTGGTGGGCACTTGGACGCGCACGGCCACGCCGCGGCTAACATTCGAGTCGTCGATCAGCATCACGCGCTCCACGCCGGGCTTTCCCACGCCCGACTCCACCGACCCCGCGATCAAATTCAACGACGGCCTCTATGAGGCCTTCAATTCGGCCGGCGGCTCTGTGATGCAGGCCTACGGCAATCTCTTCCAGGGCCGCGAAAATGTGACGTACGTGAGAGCGAAACACGCCTTCAAGTTCGGCGCGGAGTTCCGCGGCAATCGCGACACCACGTACTTCGGCATCAGTCCCAACGGCGAATACGACTTTGGCGGAGGAGCTGTGTATGCGACTGAGGCAATTCCCTCAGAGAGCGGTATGCACAATATCCATCCCGGCGACCTGCTGCCCGATACGCTCTCCGGTTTTCTTTCCGGCAGTTCGTTTGTGTACACGGTTGCGCTGGCGCCGAAGTTCATCTCCGATGGCCAGCACATCGGCCCCGCTGCCATCAGCCGCAACAACGTCAACGCATACTTCCAGGACACCTGGAAGCCGACGCCGAAGTTCACACTGGACTACGGCATCCGCTGGGAACTTTACACGCCGATTACAGAACGCGCCAAACGCACCTCATCGTTCCAGATGATCGATGGCCAGCAGCAGTTCGTGGTCAATCCGCAGCCAGGCTATCGCACGGAGTGGAAGGCCTGGGCGCCGCGCGTGCAGGCGTCGTGGCAGGTGACGAGCAAATTCTCGGCCCACGCGGGCGGCGCGGTGACTACGATTCAGCCTAATACCTGGCAGGACAACTTTCTTACCGGCTCTACGCCGTTTGTCATCTATCCGCGACTGGTTTCCGCTGCGGTCTTCCCCATTCATTACGGCTTCCAGTTGACGCCTTTGCAATTGCCCAATACCTATACGCCGCAGGGTGCGAACATCTTTGCCTCGGCGAATACGAAGGCTGTTCCCGCCAACACCATCATGGACGTGAACCGTTTCGAAAAAGACATGGCCGCGCTGACGCCGGACGGTGTGGTGAGCGCGCTCAACCTCAGCGGCATCAATCCGTCCTTCGGCAATGGAACGCTCTTCACCTGGACGCTGGGCCTGGAGCGCAAATTTGGCAACCTCGACGCCGACGTAGCCTATGTGGGCACCGCCGCGGAAAAGCTGCCCCGCTACAGCTTCCCCAACGCGTTTCCGGGAGCGAGCCCGGCCTTTGCGCCGCACACGCAATTTGACAGCGCGGGCAACGTCATTGGCGGCTTTGGCGTCGAGAACGTGATCACCAACGACTCGCACTCTACGTACCACGCGCTGCAGACCTCTCTTGTCGGCTCGGTGGGTCACGGCGGCCCTGGCATTCGGGCCAGCTACACCTGGAGCAAGTCGATCGATACAACAAGCGAAGTGATCGGCGGTACCGGCTCCACGGGCGCGGTGGCTTCGGGTTACTCGCAGAATCCCTACGACACGCACCCGGAAAAGGGACCGTCCGCCTTCGACGTTACCCATAGTTTTAGTCTCAGTCTGGCGCAGGATCTGCATCTGGAGAGCGCGCCGTTTCTTCGGCCTGTGAGCCGCAAGGCGACTTACGGATGGGAGTTGCTGAGCATCTCCAGCATCAGCTCGGGCGCGCCGTTTACGGTCTTCAGCGGCATTCAGCAGACAGGCGCGGGCGATGCCGGCGTGGATCGGCCTGACCAGATTGCAAAACCGCATCTGTCTACCGCGCGGCAAGACCGCCAGGACTACTTCGGCCAAGGCGCAAGCAACGCGGCCATTTTCTTCTCCGTCCCTATTCACATGGCCGGCGGCAGCGGACCCAACCAGGGCTTCTTTGGAACGCTGGGCCGCAACAGCTTCCGCGGTCCCGCCTTCTACGACTATGATTTCGCGCTCATCAAGAACACGCCCTTCGGCCGCCGCAAGAGCGGAGCCGAGCGTGTGGACATGCAGTTCCGTACAGAGTTTTTCAACCTGTTCAACATCGTGAACATGGGGCTGCCTGCCAACATCCTCAATGGCTCGGGCTTCGGCGAGATTTCCAAGACGGCAGGCAACTCGCGGCAGATTCAGTTCTCGCTCAAGCTGATTTATTAGCCGCGGGTTCCTGTTCCTGTTAACTGGAGGCCGTAGTCAATCTCAGCCTGTCCTTTGAGCTGAACTGTTTGCGTTTATGCGAACCGCGGGGTCGTTCACGTGCGATATCATCAGCGAGTCAGCGCCTGCCGCCTCCGTAGAGTCGCCTGCCCGTAGAGCGGCGGCCATCCGCTGAGCGCTGGAAGAAGATGACGCCTGAAGAGCGCGAAATATTCCGTCAGGAGATGCTCTCCCGCTGCTGCGGCTCTGAAGCGCCTGTCGGGGAACCTAAGGAGCAGGGATAACGTATTGCACTTCAACTCAAGTGCGGCATGAGGAGCAAGGATGAGCACGATAAGGGAATGGCTGTCAAAATCGTCACCGGCTTTGAAGGCGCGGCTTGCCGGAGTCCTCTACCTGATCAGCGGAATGGCGTACTCCTATGCCGACGGCAACGTTCACGGCAAGATTCTTGTCACCGGCGACGCCGCGGCCACAGCGCACAATATTCTGGCGAACGGAAGATTGTTGCAGCTTTCTTTCGCGTCCAATCTGATCTCCACCGTGCTCTATATTACGGTGACGCTGCTCCTCTATGAGCTGTTAAAGCCTGTCAATCGGAGCATCTCCTTGCTCGCGGCATTTTTCAGCATGTCCGGAAGCATCATCGGGGCCTTGGGCAGCCTCTTTACCATCGCCCCGCTGACAATCCTGGGAGGCGCGCCGTACCTGAGCGTCTTCACGGCGGAGCAGTTGCAGGCGATGGCGCTTCTGTCTCTCAATTTGAATGTTGTTGTTGCAGGCATCTCGATGGTGCTCTTCGGATGCTACTGCATCCTGCTCGGCTCTCTGATTCTCAGGTCGAGATTCATGCCTCGAATCATCGGCGCGTTTTTGATCATCGCCGGTTTGACCTATCAGGTCTTTCTATCGCCGCCACTCGCGGCCAGTCTCTTTTCCCGCGTCGTGATGCCAGCCGGTATCCTCGGAGAAGGCTCGCTGATCCTGTGGCTTCTCATCTTTGGCGTGAACTCGCAACGATGGAAACAGCAGGCCGGCGCAGCAGCGTAATGACTGATTAGGTATTGAGGGTCACAATATGAATGCGATTGTCTGCGAACAATACGGGCCTCCCGCAGTGCTGCAATTGAAGGACGTGGTAGCTCCCGCGCCCGTGGACAATGAGGTCTTGATCAAAGTTTGCGCTGCTTCAGTCAATCCGCTCGACTGGCACTTCATGCGAGGCGAACCGCTGTTCATCCGCCTGATGCTCGGGCTGCGCAAGCCGAAAGTTATCCGGCTGGGTGTTGATGTGGCCGGGGTGGTGGAAACCGTCGGCAGGAATGTAACCCAGTTCAAGCCGGGGGATGCAGTCTTCGGAGGGTGCCGCGGCGCCTTTGCGGAGTATGTGTGCGCCAAAGAAGATCAAATGGTGCTGAAGCCGGCCAGCCTTTCGTTCGAGGCTGCGGCGGCCGTCCCGGTAGCGGCGCTCACCGCCCTTCAGGGCCTGCGCGACAAGGGACACATCAAGCCGGGACAGAAGGTTCTCATCGATGGCGCATCCGGCGGCGTTGGCACTTTTGCAATTCAGATTGCCAAGGCCCTCGGAGCTGAGGTCACTGCCGTGTGCAGCACGCGTAATCTGGATCGAGCGAAATCGATTGGCGCTGATCATGTGATCGACTATACGCGAGAAGATTTCACGCAAAACGGGCGGCATTACGATCTGATTCTTGCCGCGAACGCATTTCGTTCGATCTTCGATTACAGGCGCGCTCTGAGCGAGGACGGGATTTGTGTCAGATCCGGAGGCCGGGCAACTCTCCAATCCATGCTTCTGAAACCATTCCTGTCCCTGTTTCTGTCCCTGATCGGGCGCAAGAAGTTTTGTGGCTTTATTGCGAAGACGAACAAGAAGGATTTGGTTTTCCTGAAAGAGCTTCTTGATGCCGGAGAGGTTGTGCCTGTTATCGATAGGAGATACCCGTTGAGCGGCGTGGCTGAAGCTATCCGCTATCTTGAAGAAGGACATGCGCAAGGGAAGGTAGTAATAACAGTCTAGTCGTCCACCGGCTTCGCCGACCCACGAGGCATGAAACTGTAGCGCCGGCCTCCTGGCCGGCTGTAGCGTGGACCTCTTGGTCCACGCCGCACTCTACACCATCTGAAAAAAAATGCCCTGGCCGCGCGATCCTGTTCCTGTTACCTGGAGGCCATGGTCAATCTCAATTCATACTGATCCGGCCCAGAAGTTTTGAAACGCTGTGCCCCATCCATTCCGCGCTTTTTGCGGAATGGGTGGGAGGGAGTGTTGCATTTCTTTGGTGCCGGATCAGTAAGATCGGCATTGGCCATCTACCGCAGCACCGTAGCCAGCAGCAGTGTCATCCCCAGCCCCGCGACCGACAGAATCGTCTCCAGCACCGTCCATGTGGAGAGGGTTTCCTTCAAGTCCAGCTTGAAGAAGGACTGGATCATCCAGAAGCCGGGGTCGTTCACGTGCGACAACATCAGAGAGCCGGTGCCGGTGGCCAGCACCAGCAGCTCGGGCCGTAGGCCGAAATGGCCGGCCATGGGGGCCAGAATCCCCGAGGCCACTGCCATGGCCACAGTGGCCGAGCCCATGGAGACGCGAATCACGGCGGCTAAGAGCCAAGCCAGAACAAGCGGCGGGATATGCGCGCCCAGAGCCAGCCCGACTGTGGCCTGGGCGGCGCCGGAGTCGCGCAGAATGCCGCTCAGGCCTCCGGCTGCGGCCAGAATCACCAGCACCCCTGCGATGGGTTCAAAGGCCTCGCCGGTGAGCCGCCGCAACAGTTCGACGCCGTGGTGCCGGCCGGTTTGAACATGACTGCCCAGGGTGACCAAAGCCACCAGCACGCCAATCAGCAGCGCCACCTCAGCCGTACCGCTAAAGTGCAGGATCTGGCTGGCCAGGCTGCCCGGCGCGGTGAGCAGGCCGGCCCAGCTTCCCAAAAAGATCAGCGCCACGGGCAGCAGAATGGCCGCGGCTGCCAGGAGGGGACCGGCGGGCGCGGGAACCAGCTCCTGATGAGGCACGGCAGCGGCGGTCTCTTGAACCCCGATTCGATCTGCGTTCCCAGCCTCGTTGGCCGCCTTCGCTTCTGCGGCGACGGTGAACAGGGTCATGTCTTCCTCGGCTGCCGCCACTTCGCCTTTGGCTCTGCGGCGTTCCCAGCGGCGCATCAGGAACCAGCCCAGTCCCGGTCCGGCTAGCGCCGCGGCGGGCAGTCCGGCGGCCAAGCCCCATAGAATCGTGCGGCCCAGATCGGCATGGTATTCAGTAACCGCCAGCATGGCCGCCGGATGAGGCGGCAGCGTGCCATGGACGATGGAAAGCCCGGCCAGAACCGGCAGTGCCACCAGAATTGGCGGCCGATGGCTGCGCCGGGCCGCTTCAGCCACTATCGGCAACAGCAGCACCAGCCCCACCTCGAAGAAGACCGGCAGCCCGACCAGGATTCCCAGCGCCAGCAGAGCCCAGGGAAGGCCCTGCGGGCCACAGTTGTCAACAAAAAAATTGCCCAACGAAGTTGCCCCGCCGCTGGTGACCAGAAGACGGCCCAGAATCGCGCCCAGCCCCAGCACGATGGCGATGTGCCCCAGCAGGTTGCCCACGCCGCCGCTGAAGGAGAGCGGAACCTGCGTGAGCGGCATTCCCGAGGCCACGCCCAGCGTCAGCGCCGCCACGCACAGGGCCAGCGCCGGATGCAGACGCGCGCGGGCGATCAGCAACAGAATCAGCAGGACAGTTCCGGCGGCACAAGCCAGCAAAAAGTAGTTGTGCGCGGAAACGGCGGCAAGGCTCACTCGCAGATTATTCCATACGGAGCCAGGGAACGAAGAGATACCGATTGCCGGCAAGGGCAGTAGGATATATTGGTTGGCAGCCGGAATTGCAAAATGGAAGTCCTGGGTGAATTCGTCGGCCAATAGCCAGCCGGCTGTTCCGCGTAGTCCTTGTGCTCGGAATCTGCGGATAACCCGATCCTGGCGAATTTTTTAAGAAAACGGAGAACGTCCTCTTATGGCAGCTCCTTCCAAGCAAACGGCGGCTTTGACGTCGCCTGGGTACCTTGTCCCGTTTATCACGGTCACCGCGCTGTTTTTCATCTTCGGCTTCATCACCAACCTGAACATGGCGCTGGTGCCTCACTTGCGGTCGATCTTCGACCTTCCCTACGCGTGGGCCATGCTGGCCGAGTCGGCCTTCTTTCTGGCCTATCTGGTCTTTGCGTCCCCAACTTCCAGGCTGATTGAGGCCATCGGCTACAAACGGACGATGGTGGTTTCCCTCTTTATCCAGGTGGTGGGCTGCCTGATGTTCGTTCCCGCCGCTAAACTGGTCAGTTTTCCGCTCTTTCTGACCGCGGTCTTCGTGGTGGGGGCGGGCGTTACCGCGCTGCAAACCTCGGCCAACCCCTATGTTTCCATCCTCGGGCCCGAGCATAGCGCCCCGGTCCGCCTGACCCTGGCGCAGGCCTTCAACTCCATCGGCGGCACGATCGCTCCGCTCATCGCCGGCGCCTACATCCTCACCGATTCCACCAAGCTGACCAAGGCCGCAATTGCCGACACGGTGCGGCTGCCCTATATCCTCATCGCCGCAGGGCTGCTTCTCCTGGGGCTTGCCGTGGCGTTTTCGCACCTGCCCGCGGTTACCCGGACCGAGTCCTTCCGCCCCGGCAAAGAGGGCGACGGGGTATTGGGAACCAGCATTTGGAGCTACAAGCACACAGTGCTTGGCGCCCTGGGCATCTTCTTCTACGTGGGTGTGGAAGTGGGCCTGGCCTCCATCGGAGTCAACTACTTTTTGACCCAGGGAGTGAACAGCGCGAAGGTAGCCTCTTTCTTTGAGTCGCTTGGCGGGTTCGGCGCGCTTGTTACCCGCTGGCTCGGCCCCTGGACCAATGTGGAAATCGCCGCAATTCTTGTCTCCCTCTACTGGTTCGGCGCGCTGGTGGGTCGCCTGCTCGGCTCCTGGATTCTGACCAAAGTAAAGTCCGGAAAGCTGCTGGGCATCTTCGGCTTTGCCGCCGCCGCCATGGTGCTCCTCTCCATGGCTACCACCGGACAGGTCGCCATCTGGAGCCTGGTGCTGTGCGGATTCTTCAACTCCATCATGTTCCCCAACATCTTCACGCTGGGTATCGCCGGCCTGGGACCGATGACCAGCAAGGGCTCGGGGCTCATCATGACCGCGGTGGTCGGCGGGGCGGTGATTCCCCCGCTGCTGGGCGCGCTAGCCGACAAGGTGGGCATTCAGAACGCCTTCGTCCTTCCCATCGTTTGCTACCTCTTCATCGCCTACTACGGCCTGTGGGGATCTAAACCCACGCGGACTGCGGCCTAGGCTGGTTTGTTGTTGATTGAAGGCCCTTTGGCGAAAGCCGAAGGGCCTTCGCGTCTCCGCCACATTGCATTCCCCATCCGCGGCAGGTTTGGAAAACCCGGGCGACTCGTCGCCGCAGTCAGTGACCATTACCCGCATAGTCTTCTAAGCGGCTAAATCCAATGCAGTTGTCTTGCCTTCAGCGTTCAACTGCGCGAATTCGAGCAGAGATAGGGTCTCTTCTTCGCCGGAATCAAGCTTCTGCTGCAGCTTCGCATAAGCATCCTTGTATTGCCTGCGATCGTCTCGGGCAGCACTTGGATATACACTTCATTCCACTCCAACTCACCCAGCCACCAGGCACCTTCAAAACTGCGAGTTCCAACCCGTTGTTCATAAGGCGCGTCGCCCAAAAGTGTCTGAGCCTATGGATCGGCAGCGATAAGGCACAATAGAAACAGGCGTCCCTTGCAACTCTACGTGGGCGCGCATTCCACAGGTGTTTTGGGGAGGAAGATTGGCTCTGCACGCGGTGGTCTTCGACTATGGAATCGTATTGACCGGACCACCGGACGCTGCGGCTTGGGCATCCATGCTACGCATCACCGGCCTGCCCGAAGAGCGTTTCGAGCCACTTTATTGGGCCAATCGCCCTGCCCTCGATGAAGGCAAGCTGATCGGCATCGGCTACTGGCAGAAGTTTCTGCGCGATGCTGGATTGCCGCCCGATCAGGCCATGGCAGAAGAGCTGAATCTGTGGGACGCGCGCCTGTGGACCGTCCAGAACCCGGTCATGGTGGACTGGCAATTGGCCGTCAAGCAGCGCGGCCTGCTTACAGCCATCCTCTCCAACATTAGCGACAATGTGCTCGAAATCATCGAGCGCGAGTTCGCTTGGATTCACCGCTTTGACGTGCTGGTGTGGAGCTATCAGTTCGGCGCCGTCAAGCCCGACCCTTCCATCTATCGCCACACGCTCGCCGAGCTCGGCACGCAACCCGAAGAGACGCTCTTTATCGATGACAAGCGGCCCAATGTGGAGGCTGCGCGGGCGCTCGGCATTCAGGCTATCGAGTATTCCAGCGTGGAACATCTGCGCAAAGAGCTGATCGCCCGAGGATTGGATGGAGTTTTGCCGCTTCCCGGCTGAGATCAGTTGGGAAGCGGAACACGTAAAGCGAGTAATTATCTGCAAAGGCAGTTATCCGGAATTTCCATTTTGCTTTCCCAGCGATGATAGTATGCCGCCGATTGCCGCTGCTGCGATCCTTTTCTGCATTCCTTCCAGAGCCAAAGAACCGGAAGCGGCACCATGAAGTTGCGCCGCGCATAACCGGCCAGCCCCTCGACCTTAAGCCACTCCTTCCAGGCAATGGCTCACAAAACCAGAATCCGGCGGTGAACTACTTTTACTCCGCCGCAAAACACCGCTTACGCGGCGTTCTGTGGTCTATTTTTTGCTCCGGATTATACTGCAATCATTGGTTTTACGCATCCCGTGTGCTATGCTTATTTTCGGCTTTTGTGCGCAACCATTTGCGGCGCATCTGTTTGCGCCCGACAGGACTGGAAGGCGGATGAAAACTGTCTGGAAGACAGCCGGAGGGCTCACTTCTCGCTCCGACAGGGTCGATATTCTGGTGACCAAACCGGAAATCACTGTCGACTTTTGTGATTCCGAAGCGGTCGGCGGCGCGCCGGACGCGGATTCGGCTCCCGTTGTTGCGCGCATTGTGATGACTCCGCAGATGGTCAAACGGTTTGCGGGGACGCTGGCAAACGTCGTCGGGAAGCACGAAAGCCTTTACGGCTCGATCGACGAGAGAGCCCTGGCGGGAGGCAAGCTTCTGTATGACCTCATTGGCGAACTTTGCGTTCCGCACGGCTACGAATATTCCTTCAAGATGAGCGCGGGGACCCTTCTTGCCGATCGCTTTCTGATCACCATGGATAAGGCATCGCTCGGCGAGGAGTACCGGCGAAAGGTCATTGAGCTTTGCACCAAGCTCCGCGCGCCTGACGTGTTTCTGGAGGCGATGAATCGTTCGCTCTCCGAGGCCCGCATACTTCACTTCGGCTTCGAGTCATCAGAAAAGGGCGGCATGCACAAGGTCTACCTCGAGTATCCCCTGCCAGTGCCAGCCAAACCCGCCCTGGCTCATACGAGCTACAAATGGGATCCGATCCATCCGGAGAGACATGCGATCGGCACCTACCTCCGCTACCCCGTGCTCTGCTACGAAGATACGGCCGAGAGAGTGCGGAATCTGCTGGCGGGATGCAGCAAGCCCGGGGCTTTTGAGATGGCAGATGAATTCCTCCGGCTGGTCATGCCCCGCCTCAAGGAAAACTACCACTATATGGAAGTCACCGATGAGGGAACCCCTCGTAAGTCCTTCGACGTAAATTTTTATGGCGCCTCTATCCTCATGGGAGAACTTCGGCCGCTGTTATTGCGCATGGCCGAACGCTATTGCCTCCCCATGGAGGATTTCAGCGCACGTCTTGATTCCATTGCCAAGACAAGGTTTGGCCATCTGACAGGCGGGATCGACCGGGAGGGGAGGGATTTTTTCACCGTCCACTTCGGCGTCCAGGCTCGCCGGCGATGACGGAGAAGTTCCTTTGATACCCACATCAGGCGCAGCTTCGGGCAGGATCGATTTTTCCACCTACGCGGTCATCCCGCTGTGGTATGGGTGCAACAGCAAATGCACGATCTGCATGCTCTCGTCGCTCGAAAATAGGCTGGCGGCGGTTCCCTTCGATCTGTATAAAACGCTAGTCGTGAAGCTGATCCATGACGGCAGGCGGCGCAATCTCATTTTATCCGGGGGCGAGGTCACGACCTTCGAGCACCTCGAACGGTACGTTGAATTTGCCGCCTCCTTTTCCTGGTTTTCGCGCATACAGATTCAGACCAATGCGAGGCGGCTGGCCGACTCCGACTACCTGCGCCACCTGATCGAAGTCGGGGTGAACGAATTTTTCGTCAGCCTGCACGGACCGGAGCAGGTCCACGACGCGATCAACCGCCGGCCGGGAGCATTCCGCGAGGTGATGACTGGCCTTGAAAACCTCTCGCGTTACGACGGGATCAGCGTTATCACGAATACGGTCTGGACGCGGTTCAACAGCGGGCACATTGCCCCGTTATTTTCGCAGATCGCACAGTTGCCCTTTCTTCGCGAGATGCACCTCTGGAATTTTTTCCCGATGGAAGAGAAATCCCATGCGCTTGTTGAATCTCTCTCGGAGCTTGTGAAGCGGCTGCCGGAGATTGCCGAGGGTCCGGTTTTGAACGCAAAGCCGCTCGTGCTGAAGGCCTTTCCCGCCTGTATAGAGGTTCCTGCCGGGGTGCACAACGACAACGAATTTCCGTTGACCCTCATCGCGGACATCTTTTGGCGCACGCTGGGCCAGTGCGGCTTCGGCCGGTGCGTTCACCGGAACCGCTGCGCGGACGAGAAATGCTGGGGACTTTCGAATGCTTACCGGGCAAAGTACGGAGAGGAACCTGAGCTGCTGCGCCCGCTCGTGGCTCTTCACAAAACCAATCTGGCATGAGGTCAGGATGAGACGGACGGGATTCAATCCAGAGTATGCCAAGGAAGGGGACAAGTTCTACAACTATGCCCTCTGGCCATATACGCCAGTTCAGTCGCTCGAAAATCGGCTGAAGCCGTCGAATCTGCTGTACGAGTCCCTCGACGCGGCAGGGGTTGACCGTCGATTCTTCGATCTCGTTTCGCCTTTACGGCAGGCCATCGGAGAGTTCCACACGGTCTTCGGGGTCAAGCAGCAGGGAGAGCGTACCTGGTGGGAGTTCTACTTCTACGACTATCGCCGGCGGGAGCGGGAAAGGTCCATTTCGCGCGTCCTCGATGCGATTCGGCCGCTGGCTCCCTCTTCGCTCATGCCGAACGAAAACCTTTTTTACTTCATGTTTTCGATTGACATCACCGAGGAGATCTTTACGCGCGGCATCGAGGAGGTTCATCTCTACATCGGCAATCCCGGCAGCAGCGTATCCTCCGGCATCAGCTACTCGCTCACCCCGGCGCGGACGAAACTGGAAAATATATATTTCTTTTTCGATGCCCGCAGTCAGATGCAGGACATAGCCGCCAAGATCGCCTGCTCTGCCCACATCGACACGAAAAAGATCAACCTCAATGAGATTCTGCACCCCGAGTTGCGCGATTGCAAGACGATCTGCGTGGCCAACAAGCAGGGGAATGATTGCGTCTACTTCGCGGGCGTCGGCTTTGACTCGTTTCTCTACTTTCTGCGATCGATGCACTACCGTGCCAATCTGATCTCATTCCTCGAAGAGAACCGCTCGAAGCTGGACCATCTGGAGTTTGACGTGGGCTTCGACTATCGCATGGAGGAAGACAAGCTGATGATCCTCAAGAGCGGGTACTATGGAACATTCTGAGGCTCTCGATTATCTTCGCGCAGAGCGATTTCTGATGGATGCGGCCAAGAGCCGCGCCCTGGGTTCGGCCTTCGAGCTCGGCCTGATCGATCAGCTTACTGCGGGCGGACCGGTGAGTTTTTCCGCGTTACGCGCCAAGGTGCGGTGCGACGAAAAAGGGCTGAAAATGCTCCTTCGTTTGCTGCAATCCAACGAGGTGATCGAACAGCGGGAGGATCTGATCTGGCTCACCCCGTCTTTTCTCGCCGCTATGCGCTACCGGGACTACATCGAGATGAAGATCAACTTCGCCGATCTGGTTCTGCACGATCTCGGCGATCACTTCACCACGCTGCTCTCGGACCCGGTTGCCTTTCAGCGCCGCGCCCGCCTGTACAATCTCTTTTCCTACGACGGATGCCTGCGGGATTCGGCGGAAAGCCGCGAAGCGGCCAGGCGCTGGATGCGGATCACAACCTGCCTCACCCGCTACGAAGGACCCGCCTGCCTGGAGCATTACGATTTTTCCGTTCACCGCCGGATGCTCGACATTGGCGGAAACAGCGGGGAGTTCGCCCGCCGTGTATGCATGCGGCAGCCGAAGATCTCCACCCTGGTGATGGATCTTCCCGTGGTCTGCCGCGTGGGAGCCGAGCATCTGAAGGACAAACCGGAGGCGGAGAGGATTCGGTTCCTGGAGGGAAATGCGCTGGTCGATCCGATTCCCCCGGGCTTCGATCTGATTACTTTTAAATCGATGCTCCACGACTGGCCCGAGCAGGAGACGATGCGCTTTCTGAAACGGGCCTCGGAAGCGCTCGAGCCGGGCGGAGACCTGCTCATCTTCGAGCGCTCTCCGCTTGAATCGGGCGATGGCGAGATTGGCTTTTCGGCGCTTCCCTTCCTGCTCTTTTTCCGCTCCTTCAGGGATTCGTCCTGGTACGAGAACCGACTGCGGGCGCTCGGACTCACCGATGTCGCCACCACGACACTCCGTCTGGATACGCCCTTCCACATCATCACCGGGCGAAAATCGTAAGACGGCGGCGGTGTTGCTACCGTTGCGCCGGCGCAGCGGGCCGCTTCTGGGGCACCTCGCCGCTCTTGAAGCGGACTGTGCAGCGTAGCCCGGAAGGAATCGCGAGCTTGGGATTGGGCAGTTCCACCCTTACCCCGAAGCTGCCGCTGGCGGCATTCACCACGCGGTCGACGATTGTAACCTTTCCGATGTAGAGGCCGCCCACGGGCGACTCCGGATGCACCTCGGCCAGCATGTCCTTTTTGATGATCCCGTACTCGGAGACCGAAACGACGACTTCCACGTTCAGCGGATCGATCTGGGCAACGGTCATGATCGGCTTCTCCCCGACGTATTCGCCTGCCGATAGATCGACCTTCACCACGACGCCGTCCACGGGGCTACGGATGGTCTTCATCTCCAGCTTGGCCGTCACCTGGTGAAGAATCGCCTCATCCTTCTTCACATCGGTGGCCATCTCATCCTCGTCGTTGGCCGAAACATTTTTCTGGGCAACCAGCTCCTTATTGCGGTCGAGCTTGCGGCGATTGAAGTCGAGCATGGCGCTGGCCTGCTCGAGGTCGGCTTTTTCGACGCCTGAGCGGAGAGTGGCCAGCACCTGTCCCTTGGTGACGATATCCCCACGCTTGACCATCACCTCTTCCAGAATGCCGGTAACCTGGGAGGCAATATTCACCGTGACGTAGGGCTCCATCAGGCCTTCGTGAATCCTCTGCGCGTTCAAGCCGTTAGGCGTAAAGACGGCAATCAGCGCTGCCAGCAGCAGCCAGGAAATCTCTTTTCGCATTCGTCCCCTCATTTCCAAATTGTCATTCGCCGAAGTTACTCGGACGGTCCCGAAAAGGAGAGCAGTGTGTCCATTCTTTCATCCTGCTTGAGCACCTCGTGCCGGATGTGCGAGTGGGCGCGCTCTGTTCTTTTCTGGCTGTGCCTGATGGCCGATCGAATCACGAGCGACCATAGTGGGGCGCTCACGGGCCACAACTTTACGGCATGCCGGGCAATACCGGCCCGGTTGCCTTCGAGAAGCAAGTCCTCTGTCGAATAGTAGAATTCAAAGCTTCCCGGATCGCCTTGCCGGGCACATCGTCCGACGAGCTGGCGGTCGATGCGGCCGGCGTCATGGGATTCGCTCACGATCACATGCAGGCCGCCGAACTCCCGCACGCCTTCACCCAGCTTGATGTCGGTGCCGCGGCCGGCCATGTTCGTGGCGACGGTCACGGCCTGCGCCTTGCCGGCCTCTGCGACGATCAAGGCCTCCTCCCGGTCGTTCTTGGCGTTCAGAACCCGGTGCTCGACTCTCGATCTGCTGAAGACCGCGCTGAGGCTTTCCGATGCCTCGAGAGAAGGCGTGCCGATCAGAACCGGTCTTCCCGTCGCGGCCAACTCCTTGACCCGCCGAAGAATAGCGTTGTATTTTTCGCTGCGCGAGGGCAGAACACGTCCCCGTAGAGATTCTCTGATGAGCGGGCGGTTGGTGGGAATCTTCACCACGCGCAGGCCGTAGACCATCCAAAGCTCCCAGCGGATCTCCCAGGCCGTTCCGGTCATGCCGCACAGATGCCGGTAGCGCCGGAAGAATCGCTGATAGGTGATCCGGGCCAGCGATTCGAGCTGCCGTGTAAGTTCGCAGCCTTCCTTGAGCTCGATGAACTGGTGGATGCCGCGTTCCCAGGAGCGGTCGGGCATCAGCCTTCCAGTGTACTCGTCGATGATCTGCACCTTGCCGTCCCGCACCAGGTAGTGGACGTCGGGGAGAAAGATGTAGAGAGAGGTAAGAGCCTTGCGAACCGCATCGTTGCGCCGGATGAAACCGGTCCATGCGGGGCCGAGCTGAACCCCGGCCCCGGCGACGTGCTCCTCGCCCGCCGCCGTCAGCTCGATGCTGTTTTCGTGCCGATCGATGATGTAGTGTTTGCCCTCGACGAGCGTCCGCGTCACGGCAAGGACCTCGGCCAAAAAGGTCTCCTCCTCATCTCCGCCCTGCCCGCTGCCGGAGATGATGAGCGGCGTGCGAGCCTCGTCGACGAGCAGGCTGTCGGCCTCGTCGCAGATGGCAAAGTGCAGCCCCCGCAGAAGAAGCTTCTCCTCCCTGGCTCTCCCCGTGTATAGGTGTTCTGACTGCAGGCGCAGGGAGTCGGTGACGCTGCCAAGCTTGAGCTTGTCGCGAAGGTAGTCGAAGACCACCTCCTTGTTGCAGCAATAGGTAACGTCGCAGGCATAGGCCGCACGCCGCTCTTCGTTCGAAAGCTCGTGCGTCACGCAGCCGACCGTCAGTCCGAAGAAGCGGTAGAGCGGCCCCATCTCCCTGGCGTCGCGCTCGGTGAGGTAATCATTGACGCCTATCACATGGACGGGAATTCCAGCTAGAGCGGCCACTGCGGCCGGCAGCGTTGCCGTAAGGGTTTTGCCCTCGCCTGTCTCCATCTCCGGAAGCATCCCCTGCAGCAGCGCCCATCCTCCGATGAACTGACAATCGAAGTGGCGCATTCCGAGCGTTCGACCCGCGACCTCGGAGATCACGGCAAAGAGCGGGGCCACGCTGACGGCTCTCTTGTAACCGGTCCGTCGAATCTCCATTCCCAGACGGCGTCCTTCGGCCGCAAGACGGGCATTGTCGAGCGTGGAATACACCCTGGCCCACTTCCGGACGAGCGGAAGAATCCCGGCCAGACGGCCAGCCGACACGCCTAGATTGAGAAATGGAACCATAGCGGCACGGCTCGCCGTATTCAGCAGCGAGCGCTTGCGGTCCTTCTTCTCGGGCCGCAGCGTGTAGCTCGGCGGCGGATAGTCATATCGGCTGGTCTTCATGGCCTCGCTTCGAATGAATCTGCCGGCGCGGCGCAGTCAGTTGGAACTGGCATAACGCCTCCCGGAGCTCATCTTCTTTTCCTCGGAAGCCTCTCCGGCAGAGCCCGTGAAACTCCATTTTATCGGGATTGCCGCCTGGCTGCTCTCGCCACGCGGCAGAGCAGGCAGCGGATGGGCCGAGGCAGTCACTCCCGGACCAATCTCATCAGAGGTTCAGCCGCTTGAGCAATAGTCTCCGGAAGAAGACCTTCACCCTGCTGTAGAGCGACTCGCGCTTGTGGACCAGCCGGATATAGACGCGTTCTCCCAGGCCCCTGGCCCTGGCTCCGCGCAATTCGACTTCCAGGTGATAGAGCTTTTCGAAGGCCTCCGGTCTGGCGGGAGCGGCTTTGTTCGGTGCCTGCTCCTGTTCCGCCCTGCTGTCGGGGTCGAGCGCCACCTCGCCGCCGCCCTGCACAGCAAGAGCAAGGCTTGGAATATCCTTGGAGGCCTCCGGTGTCTCGCGCAGAACCTCGGCAGGATAGACGACTCCGGGCGACTCGGCCAGTATTCCCTCAACCCGCTCGGTGTCGGAGCGGATCTTGTCAATGTCGGTCTGATTGGCGATGACAGAGACGATGGTGCGCGAGAAATCGACGACATACCCCACCGGACTGCCCTGATGAACGCTTCTTCCGGGCCAGTCCTCTTCCGCCGTCAGAATGAAAATGCCATCGGCTGGGCTTCGCACCATCATCTCGGCGGCCCGCTCGCGCGCCCGTTCCAGCTTGGCGTTCACCCGGGAGAGTTCGTCCCGGATCGAGCCGACTTCGATCGGACTGACTGCCTGGGCGGTCCTCAGCCGCGCCTGCACCTCGTTGAGATTCGAGGTGAGCACCTTGATCTCCGCCTGCAACTCCGGAGCGTCGCAGAAGAGCAGTGGATCGCCCTTCTTCACGCGACTGCCCGAGGGCGTGAGGACCTTGACGACAAAACCGTCCGCGCCGGCATAGACGCGCCCTTCCTCCGGAGCCGAGACGATGCCCTCGGTCACGGTAAAGGAGGGAAAAGGATAAAACAGCACGAAGGCCAGCAATCCCACGCAGGCCATGCCGACAAGAACGGCCATATGTCTCTGCTTTTTCTTCATTCCCGCGATCTCGTTCATTGTCTGGCGCAAAGCCATGATCGGCGGCAGGACAAGCATCGAGATGGACGCCCAGATGGCCAGCACAATGCCTATAAAGAAAAATTTGCTTGCAATGAGGAAAATGATGCTGAAGGAAATGAAAATCCGGTAGAGGAACGAGAGAATGGCATAGATCGCAAGCCAGATCTTCTCGCCGCGCGTGTTCTCCTGCGCAGACTGATTTTTGATTCCGAGCAGGTGGCGCTTGATGAGATAGGTGAGATAGCGGATGGAGCGGTCGCCAAGATTCGGCATCTCCAGCCAGTCGGAGAGCACGTAGTAGCCGTCGAAGCGGATAAGCGGATTTCCATTGAGGAAGAGCGTAGAGAGGCCGCAGACTAGGAGCACGTTATAGGCGATCACGCGCACCGTGCCCGGCTCGGCGAGTGTCCAGAGGATCATGGCCAGCGCAGCGACGAAGACGTCCACCAGAATGCCCGCTGCGCCAACCAGCATGCGGCTCCGGCGAGCGGGAAAGGCCGAGGACCAGGAGGCATCCACGTAAGGCAGCGGGAAGAAGACCACGAACATGATGCCCATCTCGTGCACTTCACCTTCCCAGCGCTTGACGGCATAGGCGTGCCCCAGTTCGTGAAAGAGACGCGAGATCGGATAGACGAGGGCCAGCAGAGCCAGGTTCTCGGCGCTGAGAATGCGGTCAGTGACATTGGATGACAGTTCCTTCCAGTGAAGGCCGAGAAGCGTCAGCGCGACGAAGACCGTCAGGCACCAGATAACCGCGCCCACACGGCTGAAAACCAGCCGCGCGATGAAGGCAGTGCGGGTAAGAAAGCTGTCCGGATCCCACAGCCCGAAGTTCATCGCTGCCGGCGAACGCAGCCGGGCATACCACACCTGCATCTTCTCCCGCTTGTTTCTATCGCCCAGATCGGCGATGTCCGGCAGCAGGTCGGATTGCAGAATATCGGACTGGTGCAGATAAGAGAGGAGCTGGATGACCTCATCCTGGGTCGCCATATCGTCGCCGAGCGTCTCGCAGGTTGCGGCCCAGATCTCGGCCATTGTCCGCTCGCCGTTCATCATACCGATGATCAGGTAGGATTCCTTCGAAAAACGGTGAAATTTTCCGGAGGAAAAGTCCTGCAGGACATACCAGTCGCTGCCGCGGTATACGTGGTGATGGAACTGAATGTGGCTGCGCAGGCGCGGCTTCAGTTCAGCGACACGGTACCAGGACTGGCCGAATAAAGATTGGGGATAATCGGATTTCTTCTTCAAGGCAACCACGCCCACATCTTCAAGCGAATCCACTCGCGCAGTTTTATGGTCCAAATGGAAATCAGCTTGCCTTTTCCAATGTTGATCTTACTGATGCCTTCCATTCCGGGACGGAAGTTTCCGGGCGGGCCGTCGAGGGTCGCCTCCACGCGAAAGCTGTTGACCCCTTCAATGGCCGCCGTGACCGGCGTGATCTTGCTCACGATGAAGGAAAACTTTCCGGCCAGAGCCGAGAGCACCAGTTCGCCCCGTTGCCCCGGACGGACGTAGGAGATGTCGCTCTCATCGACCTGCAGAATCAGCCGGTAGGCCGAAAGCGGGCTGATTTCAAAGAGCGGATCGCCCTGATCTACCACCGAGCCGATCTTCTGGCTGAGGTCACCGTTGACAACAACGCCGTCGAATGGAGCCTTGATCTCCGAGCGGCCGAGCTTGATCCCGTTCAGATCGATCTGCGCAATCACCTGATCAAGCTGCGCCTTGGCGACATTAGCCTTCGCCCAGTCGTGCTCGGCCACGGCCTGCTGGTGCTGCCGCAGCATCTGGCTTTCCTGCCCGATCAGGTCGGTGTGTTCGAGTTGAAGATCCCTCTCGTCGAGCCGACACAGCGTTGCGCCCTCGGAGACCATATCGCCGGGCCGAACAAATGCTTGCTTGATGTAGCCCCGGAACGGCGAGGCCACAGTCCGCTTGACCATTCCTTCGAGGGTCGTCCGGGCGGTCACCTTCTGTTCGCCCTGCGCGAAGGAGAAGAAGATCACCGCCGCGCATACGGCCAGGGCCGCGGCCTTCCATCCAAGATGTGCCGGCCCGAAAAGTCTGACCGCCGTTTTCTTGATTGCCTCCCAACCGTGCCGCGCCAGGCTGTAATCCTGAACTTTCTTTCCCTCCAGAATGGGAGCGACGAGAGCGAAGACGCTCTTGCAGACGGCGACTTCCTCCGCGGTAAACGGCTGATCCTCGTTTCGTTCAAGGGTGAGAGCGCCAAAATAGCTCTCCCGGCCATAGAGGGGTACGGTGAGAATCGACTGCGCGCCGAAGCGCTTGCAAAGCTCCTCGTGGTGCCGCGTGATCAGGGGCCCCTGCTCGGAGGGCTGGGGATAGAGGATCTCCTGCCGCTGCAGCACCGCTTCGTCCATGGCCATGCTCAAGGCATGAACAAAGTTCATGCGCTTGTCGAAGTTGGCGCTGTGCGAGATGGCCTGAATGTGAAGGGTGGAGCCGCGCACCAGCCCGAGGCTCACACGGTCGCATCGCATCAGGGCGGCGACGCCGGCCACGAAAGTCATGCAGGTTTCCGTGTAGTCCTGATCGGCGAGCACCGAGGCCAGAACATCAACGGAGGAGCGCAACCGCAGGAGCACCGCCGCATCTTCCCGCGCCCGAACCCTGCGGAAGATGAGCTCGAGCGTGAGCATTCCCCACTGCAGCTGCACCATCGCCGAGCGCAGTTCTTCTTCCTCGGCCGCCTCGACTTCGAGCGCAACTGCGCCGCTCAGCTCCTCGTCGATCAGCAGCGGATACGAGATCCCCCAGCAGTGGAATTGCTCAGAAGATTCTTCAGATTCTTCTTCAGAAGAAGGCAGCTCGGCGAGAAGGCCGATCCGTCCCCCCATCGAGCGCTCGCAGACGTCAGCAAGCCTCTCCATATCGTTGACGCCGTCCTGAGGCCACATGGCGACCGGCGCAAACGAACCGCTGGATGCATCCTTGAGGATCAGTACGCCCTGCGCGACATGGTCGATGAGCGACACCTGCTGCGCGAGCCACGACGCGGCACACTCCTCCACGCTTTGAAAACCGGCCAGTTTCGCCCAAAAAACGGAGCGATCCAAACCGGTCGAATTGCTGCGACCGTCCCTGACTTCCAAAAGATTACCTTTCCTTGCTCTTCAAACAGTCCCGCCCTGCGGCAGATCTTCCGAGCAGATCGAACCAGCAAATAGAACCGGGGAGAAACAACCCGTTTCTGGCAACCCGCAACCCGGTCCCGCGATTCTCTCGCAGGCCAATCCTCGATTCAACCGCTTACTGCTGAGGGTTAATATCGGCCGGATCCTCACTGGACTGCACGGGGAACCAGTCCAACGCGCCGTCGTCTTCGCTGCGTCCATGATCGAGATACGAGAGGAAGCGCTCGTTGTCGGACTTGCTCCGCAGCCGCGTGAAACCGTCTCGGCTGAGCAATCCGGAGATCTTCTTTACCTCGTCGACGTCCATTGCGCCCCATCCCGCCAAGCCTGCCAAGGCGACAGATAGGTCCTTCGACTTCACGCCCTGCCCGGAGTTCCGCAGAACATCCTGGTTCGGATGAGTCTGGTTGTTGTCGATACTTCCAATCGTCTTGCCCTGCTGCGATGATACCGAATGCGCCGGATGCGCGTTTTGCTTGTTGCCGTGATGCAGCTCTTGATGCTTTTTGTGGTGCTTGTCCGCGTGCTTGCCTTTGTCCTGCTCATGCGTTTCCGTGTGTTCTTCGATAGGAGCCACAGTCTTTTCAGGAGCCTGCGCTGGAGTCTGCTCGTGCGTCTGCGCCGGAACATCGTAGGAGCCAGGATGGCTGGACTGCTCCTGCTGCATCAGCGACAGATCGTTCGGACCGTACAGTGCGCGGATATCCACGGCAGCGTTGAAACGCTGTGTCTCCACTGCCTGGACAACGCTGATCTGGCCGAGAGATGTTCCGGACGTTACCTGCGACAGAGAACTCTCACCCCCCTGCGCGTCCGAGAGGGTGCTGAGCTGCTTGGCGATCACATCATCGCCAAACCACCAGCTATCTGCGGTCACAATCCTGTCGTTGATGATCTCGAGGTAGGCGAACTGGCCGAACATGGCATCGTCGGAGAAGCCACCCCAGAAGGAGTTCGGACCAAGTCCGCCCATCATGATGGCATTGCCCGTTCCCGTGGCATGCAACTGATTGCTGCCGCCCAGTTTGATTTCGAGGCTTTGGACGATCAGATCATCGGTGGACTTGTAAGTGATCTCGCCGCCGTTGCCAATCATGATCTCGAATCCACCGTTGCTGTAGAGAGTGTTGCTGCCTGCGCCGCCGATCAGGATGTCCGTCCCGGCGCCACTGATCAGCGTATGGCTGCCGCCGCCGGTTCCGCTGTTCTCGCAGTAGATGGTGTTGCGACTGCCGTCGGCATTGAATATCACTGCGCTGTAGTCGCCGAGCAGAACATTCTCGCCTGTGCCAGCGGTGATCGTATTGTTTTTGAAGCCGGCCAGGAGGTAGTTCGTACCGTTGCCGGCCTTGATCGTGTCATCCGAGCCGAGGCCGGAATCGATCGTTTCCGCAAGCAGCACCGTAGTGCCGCTGAAGTTGATCTCGCCGTTGTCGCCGATGACGAAATTCGTGCCGTTGCCAGCCGTGATGTTGTTGGCTGCGCTGCCGCCGAAGATGTAGTTCGTGCCATTGCCGGCCGTGATTCCGTCGTTAGCGCCGATCGGAGAATCGGAAGTGGAAACCGATACGACCACTCCATCACGGAAGCTGACCGCACCCAGGCTGCCGAAGACGTAGTTGGTGCCGTTGCCGGCCTCGATCGTGTCGGATTTGTAGCCGCTGAAGACGTAGTTCGTGCCGTTACCGGCCGTGATCACGTCGTTGGAACCGATCAAGTTCTGCCCACCGGTGGCCGACACAACCGCGCCGCCGCTGATGTTGACCGTGCCGGTGTCGCCAAAGACATAGTTCGTGCCTGTTACGGTTGCGCTGATTCCCACATTGATGATGTCGGTTCCAGATCCGCCGAAGACATAGTTGGTGCCGGTGCCAACATTAATCGTGTCGTTCGCGCCAATCGGTGAATTGGCCGAAATGGCCGATACGACCGCCCCGCTGTTGAAGCTGACCGTGCCGTCGCCGCCGAAGACGTAGTTGGTGCCGTTGCCAACCGTAATCTTGTCGGATTCGTAGCCGCCGAAGACGTAGTTGATGCCGTTGCCAACCGTGATCGTGTCGCCTGCTCCGGTCGAGGAATTGACCGAACTCGTCTCCGCCGATACGACCACTCCGCCATTGAAGTTGATCGTACCGTTGTTGCCGAAGACGTAGTTCGTGCCGCTGCCGGTCGCGCTGACTCCAACCGTGATCTCGTCGTCGTCGTTGCCGCCGAAGACGTAGTTGGTGCCGAGGCCGACCGTGATCTCGTCGTCCGATCCGATCGAGGAAGCGGTCGTGGAGGTGGCCGCCGATACGACCACTCCGTTGCTGAAGCTGATCGTACCGTTGTTGCCGAAGATGTAGTTCGTGCCGTTGCCAGCCTTGATCGCGTTGGATTCGTAGCCACCGAAGACATAGTTCGTGCCGTTTCCGACGTTGATCGTATCGTTCGATCCAACTGTGGAGTCGGTCGCGGTCGTCGCCGCCGATGCGACTGTAACGCCGCTGAAGTCGATCGTACCGTTGTCGCCGAAGACGTAGTTCGTGCCGTTGCCGACCTGAATCGTGTCGGATTCGTCGCCGCCGAAGACGTAGTTGGCGCCGTTGCCGACCGCAATTTTGTCGCCCGTGTTGGCGCCCTTATCGGCCATGGTCAGCGAGGTGAAACTCCAGTTGGTTGCGATCTCTCCGCTGGGTGCGCTGTGGCTGGTCAAGGAGACCATGCCGCTGGCGCTGATCTGAACCGATCCATTGTCGCCAAAGACAACGTCGTTGCCGTTGCCGACCTTGATGATGTTGCTGCTTCCATCGCCGCCGAAGATGATGTCGTTGCCGTTCCCGACGGTGATGTTGTTGTTCCCTTCCAATCCGGAAGTCGCATTCGTATCGACGCTGTGCACGTTGATCGTTCCGCCGAAGCTGCTCTCGGTCTGCCAGTAGGGAACATCGTCGATCGGGCTTGACGAGTTCGCGGTCCCAGAAGGAGTGAGCACGTTCTGATCGTTCAGATCGACACCCAGCCGGGTGATGAGATTGCCCGAAGCGTCGTAATAATCGACTCTTCCCTCGCCGCCGAAGATAATGTCGTTGCCCAGGCCACCCAGGATGGTGTTGTCACCTTCGCCGCCGAAGATGATCATGCCGGTCGTGGAGGCGGAGGCATCGACCGTGCTGTGGCCTTCCTCCAGATTGATGGCCAGCAGGCCGTCGGTGCTGCTGGTCAGAGCGACCGTCACACTATTGTCAACGATATTGCTGATCGTGCCCGTATTCGTGAAGCCAGAGTCCAGGTTCACCATCGTGACGCAATCGAAGGTCGAACGCGACATCGTGCTGGTGATGTTGACGGTGTCCCCATAGTCGCCCAGGTTCAGCTCGAGCACGCCGGTGTTGTAGTAGTTAATCGTCGCGGTGTTGTTGGTCGTCGTGTCTGTGACGGTGAGGCTGTCCGATGTCAGGGTTACATTCTGCGGATCGACGCTCTTGTTGTCGTAAACCGTCAGGTAGTTCACCTGCGCGTTTTCGTTCACGAAGAAGTCGCTGGAAAGACTGGTGATTCCGAAGCTGTTTCCTGCATGTGGCGTGGATTTTGCGAACTGGGTGGTGTCCGTCGGCTCTTTCAGCGTCAGCGTGACCTCGGTCTGGTTGGCCGAAAGGCTAAGACCTTCGATCTGGTAGAACCAGCCCGCGGCGTTACCCGTACTGATGCTGACCGTATATCCCTGCAGGTCGCTGAGTAGTTGCTGCGTGGTGCCCGTAAAGCCGAGTCTTTGGGCCGCAGCGACGAGAGACGACGTTTCGACCGTCATGCTATCGTCCTCGCCGTCCGCACCCTCCGTAAAGGCGCCAACTGTTCCGTCAATAACCGCATAGTTCAACTCGCCCGGCATCATGACCGGGTTGTCGAGGGTCGTTGAGATGGCCGTCGCCGGGCCGCCGTTAATGTTGATCGTGCCCTTCATCGCGTTCAGGTCGCCGTAGGTGGTGCCAGCAGGCACCGTGAAGGGCAGACCCGAGCCGTCATCCACATTCAAGCCGCTGGGAAGCGCGCCACCGATGACGAATTCAGAGCTACCTATGCCGCCATAGAGTGTCGTGGTGACCGTCGCGCTCGTGCTCAGAATGTAGAACTGGTCGTTGCCTGCGAGTCCGTCGATGATGAAGTTCTGAATGTTGGTGAAATCTACGGTCCGGCCGGCTCCATAGATGGCCGTGGAGGTGATGACGAAGACATCGTCGAACTCCGTGCCGATCAGCTCGAGGGTGTTTTGACCGCTGCCGCCGTCAATGCTGACATCGGCATTGGCGATGTATTCGACGGTGTTATTGCCGTTGCCGGTGTGAATTGCGGTGTTCGACGAATCGGAGGCGAAGGCCCGCACAACAAAGGTATTATTGCCGCCCTGTCCATCGAGGTCTAGCCGTCCAACGTTATGGTAAATGGTGAAAGTGTCGCTTCCAGTGCCGCCCAGAATGGTTGCCTCGTAGCTGACGCCGTTGCTGAGCCAGCCCTGCGAGGTGGAGACGGTCGTGAAGGCATCCTCCATCCCCACTCCGTCATCGTTATTGGCGGAAGTGGCGTCGCGCTGCGACTGGAAGACCTGGCCGACCTGGAAGCTGTCGTTGCCGCCGCCGCCTTGCACCACCGTGTAGGTCAGGTTGTCGTCCATCGTCACGGAGTCGCCGGCGCCGGTGCCGGTGTTGACGATCAGATCGCTGATGGCGCCGGTATAGTTAACCCGTTCCACATTCGTGCCCGAATCGATATCGGCGACAAAGCCCAGCGTACCCGCCGAATTGGCCCGCATCAATAGGCTTTCCGCGGCGATGCTCGTGCCGTTGATGGTGAGGGTGCTGGCGTCCGTGAGCGAAGACTTCGAAAGCTCGATGGTGGTCGGGTTGACGACGATGACGTAGTAGGTGTCGCCGCTCGTCAGTCCGCCTATCGCGGGTCCGGTGACGGTTCCGACGACGTCGCTGTAGACCACTCTCTCGCCATTCAGGAAGCTGGCGAGATTGGAGGTGAAGGTGATGGTATTCGCGGTGGTGCTCACGCTCGCGATTGTCTGCGATGCCACCACAGGCTGCAGGTACTGTGTGCTGTCTGGGCCGGCGCTGGTGAAGGAAATAGTCTTCCCTTCCAGGGCGTCGGCCAGCGTGGCGGCCAGCTTGATGGTCTGCGTACCGCTGCTGTTGTTCTCGACAACCACGTAGTAGAGTTCGTCGTTGTTAAGGCCGCCGATCGTCGTGTACGAGCCTGACGTTCCGTAGTCGTACCTCACGACGTCGCCAGTCTTGTATAGCGTCGAACCCGTCGTCACGGTGAGCGTGGAGTTCGAGACGTTCACAGCCGTGCTGGCATTGAACGATACGGAGGGCACGGCCGAAGCAATGGTTCCAACTCCCGCCGAGGTCAGCGTCACCGGCGTCATCGTAGATGGGGAGCCGTTCACGTTGATGAGGTAGTTGTTCGACCCGGTGTAGTCGACTGTGTAGCTGTCGATTCCGCCCGTGCCGTCGAGGTTGAGAACTCCGTGGGTGATCGAAGCCGGCTGATCGACGGTGATCGAGTTCTGTCCCGTGCCGCTGTAGACGGTCGTCGTACCGGACAGGGTCATGTTCTGCAGCAGGATGGTATCGCCGTAATCGCCGCCGGTGATGGTATTGAAGCCGGAGGAGAGCGTGCCGTAGATGTCGATGGCACTGCCGGACGCGTTGCCCGATGCGGTGATGTTGATGCCCGAGGTCGCGGAGATCGTCGAATTCGTATTCTCTGTGACATTGCCGATCACGTTAATCGTGACCGAACTGCTCACCGTTCCCGAGGCTGTGATCAGTGAGCCGGAATTGAGCGTGAAACTACCGGCCGCACTGATCCAAACCGATCCGTCCGTCGCCTCAAGTGTCGTGTTGCCGGCTGTGGAGGCGCCTATGATCACGTTGTTTGCGGCATTGAGCGTAATATCGCCGGCGGTCGCATCCAGCAGCGCGGCGGTAACGGTGATGCTATTGTCAACACCGGCGTCATACGATGCGGTGCACGTGATGCTCGTTCCCACGATATTGTTTGAAATGATCTCGGGGCAGTCGGCGGTGATGTTGACCGCGCCGCCAGCATTCATGCCGTCCGTATCCGAGCCGTTGACCGCGGCGACGGTCAGCGAGCCCTTGTTCTCGAGCCAGATGCTGCCGCTTGCCTGACCCTCCACCTCGGCCGTAGTCGCATTGCTCGGCGTCTCCGATGTGATCTCGTCTGTTGACGTGCCGATATTGCCGTTGGCGAAGAGATAGGTGGTGCCCGAGATGATATTCGCCCCGCTGGCAAGTCCGTTGTAGATGCTGCCACCTGGGTTGCTGATGAAGGCCTCTCCAGGGACACTCCCTGTGCCTGTCGTGATCGTGCCCAACAGCAGTTCGTGATTCAATTGCTGCACGAACATGTTCTCGTAACTGCTGCCGCTGAGCGTTCCGCCATCGGCCGCATCGGTCTGGACGATGATCTCTTCTCCGGTAAGGCCTTTGCCAACTGTGCCGTATTGCGAATCCAGCGTGATGCTGTTACCGCTGATGTCTACGTGTGTCCCTGCGGTGGAAGTGCGCTGGATGTCCACGAAGGCATTGAGCGTCACATTGCCGCCCGCCTGGATCGTGCCGATGTTGATATTGCCAACCGTGGTGCCGAGCCAGATATCGCCATTACTCGAAGTCGACTTGATTTGAGTGGCATTGAAATCGCCCGAGGCGGCGTTGAGGTAGATTCCTCCAACCGCGGTTGCAGTTACGGCTCCGGCTGATGTGATTTCAAGAGCGTTGTCGGTACCGGAAGCACCGATCGAAGCGCCGGATACCAGGTAGATATTGTCCGCGCTGATATCCCAATTGGTGCTGTCAGGAGCTGAATACAAGTTGTTGGAGGAGAAGGCATCCAGAATCGATCCCGTCGCGACCAGGTAAACGTTGCCGGTCGTGGAAGCGATGTCCGCGGCATAGATGTTGTAGCCTGCCGTCTCGCTGATATAGATATTGTCAGAGGCCAGTGCGGTAAGCGTTCCAAAAGCTTCGCCGGAAACCTCTCCCGTAGGAACGCTGATGTAAATCGGATCCGTAGAGGTTCCGATTCCTGCGTTATTACCACCTTCGATGACCAGATCGGCCGGGGAAGCATAGGTATTGATGTTATCGAGGATCACGATGTTGGGATTGCTGGCGTTGGTGCTGTCGTTGAAGACTCCGGCCGTTCCGAGGATGCGGACCTGACCTCCGGCCAGAATCTCGTCGAGATTGATCGGAGTATTCAAAGGCGACCCAATATCTACCACGCCTTTTGTCGCGGTAATGTTGATGACTCCCGACGCCGCCACGATGATGCCTCGGTTGAGGCTCACCACAACCGAACCGGCATCGGCAAGAGCATTTGAGCCACCGGTGAGCGGGATAACCATGCCTGTGCCGTTCGTCCCGGTGTAGAACGTGAGATCCTGCGGCAGGGCCGAGGCCAGTTCGATCTCCTGCTCTGTGGTGAGGTTGTCGCCGGTCAGCGGCAGATTGACGGTGATACTGCCGTCGTTCGAGCCAATGCTGCCCGATTTGGTAACGATGGTGACGTTCTTTGCCGAGATATTGGGAGCCTGGGTTGCCGCAACCGTGGAGGAGATGTCCTTCGGATCGAGAAGATTGTAATTGACGCTGTACTCCAGCTGATTGGTGCTCCAGACGGCGTTTGCGGTCAGCGCGTCGGCGTCGGACAGGGAGTTGGTCGTTCCAGTCACCTGGCCCAGCGTAATCGCCGTTCCGTGGGACGCGTTGGCGGCCGAAGAGGCCAGTTCGATCTGGCCACCGCCGAGGTTGATCACGTAATAGGCCGCCCCGTCCGTCAGGCCGGCGACGCTTGCACTGTTGTTGCTGGTGCTGCCGGAGTTATAGACGACTTCTTGCCCGGTGGCGTAGACGTTCGCCCCAACGGTGATCACGGTGCCGGAGACCGCCGAGGAACCAAAGGTCTGATGGAGAGTCGAACCGCTCGCATTGTAGGAGAAGCTCGGATCGTAAATATTCGCGCCACCGGTGAACGTAAACCCTGCGGCGCCGGTGAGAGTGCTTCCACTTGCAAGCGTGATCTGGATCGCCTTTCCGCCCTCGGTCGCCGAAAGTGACAAGCCGGAAGTGGCGCTGTCGGAGACGACATAGTACGTCTGCCCGTTGGTCAGGCCGGAGATGTTGCTTCCACTGCTCGCATAGGTCACCTGCTGCCCAACGGTCAATCCGGGATTGTAGCTCAAGGTCAGATTGCCACTACTCACTCCGCTGATCGGGCAGTACAAAGAGACGGCATCTGCGGAATTTCCGACATCTCCCACGGTGGCGCTAAGTGTGCGGTACTCCTGCGTCTGCTGGTTCTCGATCGTTTGGATCGCCCCGCTGACGTACTCGGTCAGAGACTGGCCGGTAAGTTGCAGGCTGGGATTCCCGGTAAGAGTGGTCGCCCCATTCGCGAGCGTGATCGTGATCGCCTGGCTGCTCGAAGATGTCGCCGCAAGCGTAACGCCGGATGCGCTGTCAGAGAGAATGTAGTACGTCTGGCCGCTGGTCAGGCCGGCAATGTTGCTATTGCCACTGTTGTAAATGACCTCCTGTCCGGCGCTGAATCCGGGATCGTCGCCGAAGGTCAGGGTGTTACTGCTTACGCCCGTGACGGCGCTGTTGTTGGCTTCGGAGGTGTAATACGCGGTATATGTAGCCAACTGCTCGGCTGTGAGGGTCGCAATATAGCTCGAGTCATAGGCGGGCAAGATGCGCTCGAAGGTCACCGCTTCGCCGCTCGTAAAGCCGCTTGTGGAGGCTACCGTGATCAGGTTGGCGACTTGAAGCTCAGGAGTTCCGGTAAGGCTGCTTCCGCTCGGAAGCGCGATCTGGATCGCCGTTCCGCCCTCAGTCGCCGAAAGCGTCACACTGGAGGAGCTGTCGGAAAGAACGTAGTAGGTCTGTCCGTTGGTCAGGCCGGCGATGTTGCTGCCGCCACTGATATATGTGACCTGCTGCCCCGCAGCCAACCCCGGATCGCTCGAGAATGTCAGGATATTGCTGCTCCCGTTCACGCCCGTGATGGAGTAGTTAACGCTCGTGGCAACTTCGGATGATGTGGAGTTGAACAACAGGGTGTTCGACGCAGTCCCGGCGCCGCCGCTGTATAGCATGTTGGTCACCGCGGTCGAGGACGAAGAGGCAGCCTGCAGAGAGACAACGGAAGTTCCCGCGGCATCGGTCGTCAGTTCAATGTGCGTGCCGTCGATCACCTGCACGTAGTAGGTCTGGCCCGGAGCCAGACCGCCGGCAACGTCGCCGCTGTACTCCCCATTGCGATAGGTCCAGTAGGTCTGATAATCGCTGGTTACCGATCCCTCGTAGGCGGAAACGGTCGCATTTTGGCTCGCAACGGCCCCGCTCCCAGTGGCATTCATACTGCTATATACCAGGAGCAGTTCTTGCTGCGTGCGAGGATCCTGTTGGATATTGGTATTGACATCGACCACCGTGCCGGTGCCCAGTTCCAAGCGCACATCGCCACCCTTCGAGATCACGCTGTCGACATAGAGGTCTCCAGTCGCTTGACTGATGTAGATGTCTCCGGCCGCGGTGGCGTTGAAGCTGTCCTGCCCGGTTGAGTAGGTCGTGCCGGCTCCGGTGGTTGTGCTGAAACTGCTGGCGGGAGTGCCGTAGTTGACGCCGGCGCTGCCTTGCGTAACAGTCTCAACGCAGTTGGTCGCGATGTTGAGGGCCTGATCTCCCGTGCCAAGCGAGTTTGCGGTGCCGCCCGTTCCCAGAGTACCGATACTCCCCGTCTGGGCGTCGAGCGTGACTGCGCCGCCCGAGATCAGCGATCCGGAATTCGTATCCAGGATCGAATCAGCGGCCGTCAGCGTGATGTCACCCGTGTCGGTCGAGCTGTCGGCAGTCGTGATCTGACCGACGAGCAGATTGCCGGTCGTCTCGTCGATTTGAATATTGCCGGTGATCGACTGAGCGGTGACCGAGCCATACGTGCCGCTCGTGCTGGCAACCAGCGAGGTATCGATGGCGCTCGATGCGCCGATGCCGTCAGAGGCCTGCAGGTCGATGCTCAGGCCCTCGATCGTCACGCCTTTGCTGGCAGAAATGCTCGCCCCCGCGTTCAGGTATGCCGAGCCGCTGTTGTAGCCGGCCTCGACCGTCGTCGTGCCGCCGGCATTCTCGATGTTGCCATTGAGGATGACGTTGCCGCCCGACTGAATGTCGACGCTACCACTGCCCGCGTCGGCGCCGATGAAGTCGATGTTGATCGGCTGGTCGGCCCGGATGCTGTTCTGGGCGTAGTCTGTCTGGAAGCTCTCGGTGGTGGTCTGCTGGTAGTAGGTTGTCGAGCCGTACCAGGTTGAGGTGCTCCAATCGCGATCCTGCTCGTTGGACGCCACTTTGTATGAAGAACCACCACTCAGTCCCTTTACCGAGTTTCCGCTGGTCGGGTTATAAGTGAGCGACTCCCCTTCAGTAAAGCCCGGCTCGCCGCTGGTCCCCGCTGCCGGCACCAGTTCGATCATGGAGCCGCTGACGGCGCTAACCGCATATTTGTTGCCGTTCGAGTCCGTGAAAGTCCCACCCGTTCCTGTCATCCCGCTATAGCTGACAAGATTGCCGTCGTCGCTATGGCCTGGATCGACCACGTTCAGGCTTATCCAGTTGCTGCTGCTCTCGGAGTTGGTGGAATACTCGTATTCGGCCTCACCGTTCAGAGCAGCGTTCAGGCCCGTATCGGTACTCTTGTTCACGAGCGAGCCGCCCTCGGCAAGTGCAGCCGGAGTCGAGGTCGTGGTCGTGCTTGTGGTACTTCCTGCCACCTCGAGGTACTCGCCACTGAGCAGCGGCTCCTGGTTCAGATCGGTCGTGTACGGTCCACCGGTGATGGTTGCATTGTTGTAGTTGAATGCGCCCAGCCAGCTGGAGTCTTCATAGGTCGTTACGGTCTCCTCTTCGGTCGCCATGGCCGTCGTCCACACGTACCGCAGTCCCGGCTCGGGTTGATAGTTTGTCGACTTCGAGCTTCCAAGGTCAACCGCATCGGTATTCAGATAGACGGGCAAGGCGCCCGCCACCGGCTCGTAGTAGGAGTCCGTGTAGGTTTGCCCATCTTCACGGTAGTATTCGGTGACCAGCGGCTCACCGGTGACCGGACTCAGGTAGGAGGTGTCGGTCATCTTCAGATGGCCGGCCGCCTCGCCCGTGTTGATCATGTTGGTCACGAGCGTGTAGTTCGTGTTGTTGATGATCGTGACCTGTCCGTAGCCATCAAAGACGTTGATAGTCCCGTTTCCGGTGCTGGCCATCTGACCGTAGAGTTCCACATGACCGCCCTGAACGTTGACCGTATCCAGCTGGATCTGCTTAGTGGAGACATCGTAGTAGGCTGCGATGGTGTCGCCCGAAGTGGTTGTAAGCTTGTACAACCCGTTGTACGGGCCACTGGTTTCCAGCGTCATGTGCAAGGTGTTGAGCTGGGCGCTCGTCACTGGCCCCGATTTCAGATCGGCAACAAGGCTCTGAATTTCGCTTGCATCCGTGCTGGTAATGGTGACCATCTGAGTCGGTTGGCCGCTCTGAATGGTGCCGCAGATGTTCAGGTACGCGGCCGAGATGTAAACGTCCGCGGCGCTCATGATGCTCGATGTCGGCGGGGCGTTCTCGGCATTATAGACGAATCCTGCGATCCCGGGCGCACCTTCTGACCCATCCGAAGAGATGGAAGCGGATCCATCCGCAAGAAGCGCAGCGGAAGTGTTACCAGCGGCATATTCTGAAACCGTGAACCACGGCGAGGTATTGCTGGCCGGATCTCCGCCGACGTTATCCAACGTGTCCGTATAGGCCTGAACGAAGTTGCCGCCCGTCTTGATGGTGAGCGATGCTGCGGAGATCGTCCCATATGAGTTGATGCTGCCATTCGAGTTCTCTACCGTGACCGCCCCGAGTTCATCGGTGATGCTTCCCATCAGGTCAATTTCAGGATTTGGCTGATTACTCGGAGAGGTCGGATCACTCGGAGAGGGCTGTTCGTAGCTGCCTGTGATGCTGATGCTCGGTCCGCTCACGCTTCCGGGTACGCTGATCGTCCCCACGCTGACGCCCCCGATGAAGCTGCCGGGGGGGAGCGGAGCGCCATTGAAGGTGACATCGCCACCCTGTTCGTCCGAGATGTCGATGTCGTTGATGCGCAGATCGTCCGCGGTGCTATTGGTAATGGTTATCGAGCCACCGCCCGTTGACAGAAGCTGTCCGCTTGAGCTGAAGGTTCCGCCCACACCGAGGGTTCCGGAATTTTGCAGCGCGAATGTCGTGCCGGCCGCAAAGGTGTTGCCGACGATGTTGACTATCCCCTCCTGCATGGAGATGTCGTCCACCGTGATGAACGGGGCGGCATACGAGCCCGCGTAAATCGTTTCACCGTTAACCGTTGTGGACAGCCCCATCGCGGTCATCTCCGCCTCGACGTAGTCGAGTTGCGTCTGGTAACCGTCGCATATCGTTGTATCGGCGCTGTATACCTGGATCAATTTCTGCAAATAACTGTACTGAGCCTCGAGGTTGGCGCCAAGATTCTCGGTTGTATTCTCATAGCCGATGTTTCCCTTGACCACAATATTGTTATTGGAATCGTAGGAGACATCGAGGGATAGATTATTGTTCACGCCGGCTTCCACGATGCTGCCGGAACCGATGGAAACCGATCCGCTCACCGTCTGGGTCGAATCGCCGCCCTGCATTGTTTCGGGAATGGAGTTGCCACCGAGAGCTGAATTGATGCCGCTTGCAGCTTCGGTCAGCCAATTCTTGCCGACGCCGTAGGCGGTAATGTCCGAGGTGCCTTGCAACTGAGTGACCAGGTTAACGTCCTTGGAGGACAGCAGTGTGCTTCCCGTGCCGATGTTGATGCTCTCGGACTGGACGGTTTCGCCGTGCGAGGTAAGCTCGTCGATCGGAACGGCGGAGGCATTCAGATCATCGGCGAAGGAGGTGATGACGAAGTTGTTCGTCAGGCCGCCGGCAGTCTGGCCGGCATAGAAGTTCAGGTTGCCCTGAGCCATGATGTTGGTGTTGTTGCCGACATTCACCTCATCCTGGGTGTGCATGTCGGCTTCGCCGTCGATCGAGGCAGCCGCAGCCAATCCGTAGGTGTGCACCTCCGGGGCCACGCTGATGACACCCGAGTCGTATGTTTCAAGGTCGACATCGCCGACCGTGGCGATTGTGTCGTCGTTGCCGAGCGCGGCGTAGGCCTGGTTGGTATCGGCCTTGATCCAGTCGTCAACCCCCGATCCGTCGATCACGCCGCCGGTGTCAAGCAGCACCGAATCGGTGGCTACGATGTTGTTCTCGGCGAGCAGAACGAAATCTCCAGGGTCCGACACACTGCCGGTCTCGTCGATCGTCACATAATTGTTGATGAGCGCGTGCGTGTAGTTGGAGATGAAGGTCTCGCTTTCGGACGAGTTGCCCTCGATCACGCCGCCCGCGCCTGCATCCACGTTCTCATTGCCGGTTCCAACCAGATCCTTGTTGATGTTGTTGGTCGCCGTAACATCCAGGTTCTGCGTGTTGATCGTGGTATAGGAACCGATCACCGCTTCCGTGGTCGAGTTGATCTGATTGATGGTCCAGGCGCCGCTGAAGCCGAGCGCGGAGGCTTGCTCCGTGTTGACCAGGGTGTCGAAGTTCTCCGTGTGCTCGGCGTTGATGGTAAGAGAGGAGACATTCAGCGTTCCGCTTGGGCTTGCGCTTGATCCATCGGCCAGATAAGCCCGGGTGATCGCATTCGAGTTGACATCGGCCGAAGCTGCCTCACCAGCCACAACTCCGCCGGCGCCAGAGTATGACTTCGCGAAGGAGGTGTCCGTGCTGTTGGCCGTAATGGCAACAGCAGGCGGAGCGGCGCTCTTGTAGATCACGGCCTCACCGTCGTAAAGCCCGCTGTTAGTGCCAACCGTAATCGCGTTGCTGCTCACGTCTAACGATGGATCGAAACTGATCGTCGTCGCGCCCGGAACCTCGTACGGAGTAAGGCTGTTCAGTCCACCAACAATGGAACTGATGGGAATCGTGATCGGCGTAGAGTTGCTCCCCGCGGCATTCGCATAGCTCGATGCCAGATAGACCTTCTGCACATTCTGGGCCTGCAACTGGAAATAGCCTGTTCCGCTCGTACCCGATGCCGTCAGAGTAACCGGTGTCGTACTATAGGCCTTGGTTGCGCTATTCCACGCGTAAAGCGAGATCTTGTTGGGATCCTTGGAATCCACTTCCGCCTTGTAGGAGGTGCCGGTGTTCAGACCGCAGATGTTGGCTCCACTCCCGATGCCCTGGGGATTTTGAAGGAAGGTGACAACGTCTCCACTCTCAATGCCGGGGTTCGAGGCGAGAGTAATCTCGTTGCCGCCCACACCCGTCTCGGTATCGAAGGTCGCGAGGTCGTCCAGAACAACATAGTAAACAGTTCCGGCGGTAAGGCCGCCAACCACCGTTCCCTCGGTCACATTGACGCCTGCTCCAAAGTAGGAAAGGGTGGAGACGTTGTTGTTGGCGGTTGAAACGTTTCCGCCCACCGCCACCAGGCCAACCGTATCGCTGTTGGCAACCGACTGCTGGTTCCCGCCGCCCTGAGCATTGACGTCGATATTGTTGATGACCGTGAGCCTAGTTCCCGACGCCACATAAGCCTGCACAGTTCCATCGCTGGAGGCGGTACTCACCGTAGCATTCACTCCGATGAGTCCGCCCACCGAGCCGGTGGCATTGGCATCTGCCGAATACCCGCCGTTCGGCACGACGCGCGATGCCGTAATCGAAAGATTGTTTGCCGTGATGGTGCTCGAATCGCCACCCGCATAGGCGTCGATGTCAGGCGAGGCCATCGCCGTGGCGATGGAGGCGCCAACCGCCAGACCGCCAACCGCCACGCCGTAGGCATCTGCCACCGCCTCCGGCGCTGCCGAGGCCAACACATTCACATCGCCAGAGACGCTTACATCCGCATTGCCGATGTAGGCATCGACCTGGGTATCGACAAGAGTGGTGGCGATGTTGGCCGAAAGCGCGCCAATGCCTCCCGCCAATCCGTAGACGGACGACACATCGTCGCCGGTGAAGGAGGCTTCGACGGTCAGAGCGCCCACCGTCATGCCGGAGTTCTCTCCGATCTTCGCATCGTCGCCGACATAGGCGCTGAGGCTTCCGTCCACCAGCGTGGTGGTCATCGAGGCGCCGACAGCGACCCCACCGACGTCCACGCCCGTGGCGTCGCCGCTCATATTCACTGTATCGTAGGCTTCGACGGTCACCTGACCGGCCTGTTCGATATTCGCAAGGTGCGAGCTGTCCGTGCCATCCACGTAGGCCGAAGTCGTATCGTCGTAGTCGTTGGTGACAATGCTGCCGCCTAGGCCCACGCCGAGAGTAGCGGAAAGGCTGAAGGTCAGAGCAGCTACGTCGTCGGTGTCGGAGGCCTTCACGTCGATGGTCCCGCCCGAGGAGATCGTGGAGGCTCCGCCGATCGCGGCAACCGTGCTCGATTCCATCAAGTCAGTGACCACCGAAGCGTTCAACGAGGCGCTCAACGAGGCGCTGAAGCCCGCCGCAACACCCGCGACCTGCGCCTCGTTTGCGGCGAACACATCGATGTAGGAGCCAGCCGTCACGGTGGAATTAACGATCTCGGCCAGCACCTGATTTTCAACGATATTGGTAACAATTGCCGCACCCGCCGCAACGCCCGTAGATGCCGCAATGTCCCCTGCGAAAGCAACGATGTTGGCGTCGGTGCTGGAGCTGACGATTTGGCCCGAACCAATCTCGCTCAGAACCTTGGAGATGATCGAGTTTGTCGGAAGCACATCCGAGGAAGGCGGAGTGTCGCTTGCGTTCAAACTGATGCTACCCTTCGCGGACAACGTCGAATCAGTGCTTGTCGCGCTAACCGTGTCGGCAAGAATGTTGATTGTCGTCGAACCAGCTCCTGCAAGGCCACCCAGCGGAGTGACTCCACCGATAACCACACCGGCGGCGTATGAGCCAAGTTCCGGCGTAGAGAGAGCGGAAAGATCAATGTCGCCGGTCGAGTTGGTCGTGCCCGCCGTCACGCTGGAATCCGAGATAGCCGTTTGCACGCTGTTCTCCACCGTGTTCGCGGAGACCGACGCGCCCAGCGCGCCGAATCCACCAGCCGTAATGGAGGCCGCCAGGGAGGCAATCGTCGAGTCGTCGATGGCGTCCAGATCGATGTCACCATTCGATGTAACCGTGGAGCCGTCGAGAATCGAGGCGTCCACGGTGTTGTGAATGTTATTCTCGGCAAGAGTCAGGCCGACCGATGCAACGCCGGAAGCCGCAATGCCGCCTACAAAGCTGTTGACCGTAGCCTCAGAGTCAGCCGAGAGCTGAATCGCGCCCGCGCTTCCAACCGTCGAATCGCTGATATCGGCGGAGAGAGTGTTGCCGATGTCGTTGACTGCGACGATGGCATTCCCGGAAACGCTGCCTGCCAACGCGCAGCTGAGCCCGAAGGAGTCAATCGTGGAGCTGTCCGTGGCCGTCTGCGTGATCCCGGTGTGAGAGTGCACCGTCGATCCACTCAGAATCGAGGCATCGATGGTATCGGCGATGGCATTGCCCAATCCGGCCGCGCTGATCGAGAGCGAACCAGATCCGGCGACACCGACCGTGAGCGCGGCAATCACGGAGGTGCACTTGCCGTTCAGTTCGACATCTCCCGAGGAGGAGGTCACCGTCGATCCAACGATCTCGGCCTCCGCATCGTCGGCAATGACGTTGCCCACCAGCACGGCGTTAAAGGCCATGCCGCCCGAACCGGCCACGCCGACCACAACCGAGAGAATGTTGGCGTCGTTCAGCAGATCACCCAGTGAGGTCGGCGCGCTTGAGGTGTCACTGTCCAGCACCGTATTCTGAGCCGCCGTCGTCTCAAGCGATTTGATGGTGCCGGGGGCACCGTCGAGGGCTTGAATCAAGATGTCGCCGCTCGACGTTACGTGCGAATTTCCAACGATGTCCGCCGTGACATCGTTCGCGATCACGTTTCCGACGGCCGTCACCGAAACCGCGAAGCCACCCGAACCGGAGATTCCGGCCGTGATTGAGCGGATCACAGCGGACTCGGTGCCGCTCACCGTCAAGGACGAAGATTGGCTGACGGTCGAGTCGTTGATCTCTGCCTTTGTGCTGTTGGTGACCACATTGGCGCCCAGCGCGGCCACGCCTGCGCCACCGCCGGTACCCGCTATGCCAAAGGCTATCGCATCGATCGTCGATACATCCTCGGCTTTGATGCTTACGGCTCCACTCGAGTCCACCGTGGAGCCCGAAGTGACCAGGGCATCGATGGTGTCGCTGACCACGTTGGCCGAGAACAGCAAACTGACCGCTGCCGCGCCGGAACCGGCTATGGACGTCGTGAAGCCCAGGATGGTCGACTCCGACTCGGCATTGAGAGTGACGGCGCCCGCATCAATGGTCGAACCCTCGACCTCGGCCGCGATCGTATCGTCGATGACATTGACTCCGAGCGTCGCCCCGACAGCAACAATGCCCGTTCCGGCCACGCCGATGCCGAGCGAACCGATCTGAGAGTTGTCAAGCGCCGAGGAATCGAAGGTTCCGGCCGTATCGATGAGCGATTGATTGTCAACGATCGACTCGACCTTGTTGGCAATCGCGTCGCCAAAGCCGGTTACGTTGACGGCAACAATTCCCGAGCCGGCCACGCCGACCGTGAGCGCCGAAATCACGCTATTCGCACTGGTTGTTAAGTCTACATAGGAGCTGGGATTGGCAACCGTCTCGCCCGCGTAGACCTTGGAGTTGCTGACCGTCGCCGTCACCGTGTCGGCGATCACGTTTCCAGAGAAGGCTCCGTTGACCGCGACAATTCCGGTTCCCGAAACGCTCACCATGATGGCCAGAATGTTGGAGTCCAGAATATTGCCTATGGGAGCACTCGAACTGGAGGGCATATCGGTGCTAAGCATGGCTGACTGTTGAGAGGTCAGAGTCGTTGAGGTCCCCACCGTGCCCGGCGCACCCTCCTCCGCATCGATAGCAACGCCGTCCTCCGCACTCACCGTCGAATCGTCAATCTCGGCCGTGGTGGTGTCGGCGATTACGTTGCCCATCGCCGAGACCTGCACTGCCACGATGCCCGATCCCGATACGCCGAGGCAGATGCCGCAGATGACTGGCTCCGAGGTGGCGGAGATCCCGATCGTCGAATCCGAGTCAACAGTCGATCCGCCGATGATTCCCGCGTCAACCGTATTGGCGATTACGTTCGCCGAGACGCCCACGCCCACCCCAACCGTGCCGCCTGCGGCAACGGCGAAGGTAAGCGAGTAGATCGCGGACTCATCCGTAGCGGAGATGTCGATCGCACCCGACGTGGTCACGCTGGAGTCCAGTGTCGAATTGTTGGTCGGGGTATACGACTCTACGACCGCCCGCGTGGTGTTGGCGATCACGTTCGCAGCAAAGAAAACCTCAACTCCAACCACGCCACTGGCCGCAACTCCGCCCGTGAAGGAGTAAATCGTCGAGTTGTTGAGCGCCGTGATGTCCAAGGCATCTGTTGTTGTGGAGGTGCTGAACGAATCGACTGTCGAGCCGGCGATCTCGGATTCCACGGTGTTCGTGATTACGTTAGCCGCGACGATGGCTCCGACGGAGACTGAGCCCGAAGCCGCGACGCCCAATCCGACCGAGCGAATCGTCGAATCATCGTAAGCGTAGAGCGACATCAAACCGCTCGAATAAACCTTCGAGTTGTCGGTGATCTCGGATTGGATGGTGGAGGTGATGACGTTGCCGAACAGCAGCGCGCTGACGCCCACCGCGCCCGAGGCTCCAACGCCCGAGGTGATGGCAAGAATCTTGTCTTCCGACTCGGCATTGATCGTCACCGTGCCGGCAGCTTCAGCCGCAGCGGCAGTGTCGGTAATCGAATAACCGTTTACGTTATGCGTCACATTGGCCAGGACCGTGGAGTCCGAGATATCCGCCGTGATCTTGTTGGCGATCACGTTGCCCGTGACGGCCGCCGCCACGGCAACCGAACCCGAACCGGCAACGCTGATATTGATGGCCAGAATATCGGCGTCGAGGTCAACTGGCGTATTCGTCAGAACACTGTCCACCTCGCTCTTCACGCTCGCAGGAAGAGGAACCAACGACGGAGCCGACTCGATCGCATTGATGGTGGCGCTTCCGCCAGAGGTGACCGTCGATCCGCCGGTGATTTCGGCGGTGATGGTGTTCGCAACCGCATTGCCGAGAGCCGAGACGCTGACCGCCACGCTCCCCGATCCCGATGCGCCGATGCACACCGCGCGTACGATGGCCGTCGTCTCGGCGTCCAATTCGAACGACGTATCGGCGCTCACCGTTGAATCGTCGATGTCGCTCTCAATCGTATTAGCGATCACGTTGACCGCGATCGCTCCGCCCACGGCCGTGCTTCCCGAGAAGCCGGCGCCAATGGCAAGCGTGTTGATGGCGGAGCTATCGTAGGCGCCAATGGTCACACTCGCGGCCGAGTTCAGATCGGAGCCGTCCAGAACGAGCGCCTCCACATGATTGGCGACAGCATTCTCGGTGATGGCCAATCCGACCGCCAAATCGCCGGAAGCCGCACCGCCCACGGAGAGGTTATAAATCCCCGAGCCGCCCGCGTCGGACAGATTGTAGGAACCAAGATTAACGGGCAGATTACTCTCACTGAGCGTGGACGGCTGGCTTTTCCCGGTGGGCACGAAGCCGGCCTTATCGCTGATGCTGCCAAGAGTGGTGGTGATCGTGGAGTGGTCGATCAAGGTCTCGGTGGTGTTCAGCACATTAGTGCTCGCCAGCGAGAGGCCGACGGCCGATGAACTGGAGCCGGCGAAGCCGCCCGAAATGGTGACCACCGTCGTGTCGTCGTTGGCATCGAGCATAAAGGCATATTGATCATTGGCAGCATCGGGATCTGCGGCAGTCGCCGTAAGCATCGATCCGCCCACAACCGACGCAGTGATATTCCCGTCGGCCAGGCTCATCGCCACCGAGCCGCCCAGCGCGAAGCTGTCCGAGCCGGCTGCGCCAAGGGCGACGGTCACCATCGTCTCCCCGGAGGTGGCCTCGATATCGATCAATTCTGCCGTCACCGACGAGTCCTCTGCCGCCTGATTCTCGATCTCGGCGCTGACCGTGTTCAGGTCGAGGTTGACCGAGACAGCCGCGCCGATCGCGGTGTCGCCACTCGAGATGGCCACTCCGCCGCTGCCGGCGATCGTCAGTTCGTCTTCCTCGGCGTCCAGCGTAAAGTCTCCCGTCTTCGCATCGATGGTGCTGCCCACCACCGTCGCAGCGACGGTGCTGTCCATCAGGTTGAAGGCGATAGAGCCGGCGATGGCGACATCGCCGGAAACCCCAACGCCGGCAGCCATCGTAACCAGCGTGCCGCTCTCGTTGGCCGTCGAGCTAAACGAAGAGGCGTAGATGGTCGATCCGGAGACGTTCGTCGTAACGTCGTTAAAGAGCAGGTTGACTCCGATGGCGGCGCCAAAGCCCCCGCTATTGCCAATCCCAACCGCGCCGGAGATGGACTCGATCGAATCACTATTAGTGGCCGAGAGCACCAGGCTGCCTACAGGCGTCGCAGTCGTGCCCGCTTTCAGGTCGTTCACGGTAGCCGAGACCGTGTTCCCGGTGTAATTGATGCCGATTGTTCCGGCTCCACCATAGCCCGATCCACTGCCCGCGATGCCAACCGAACCCGTCACCCCCACCAGCACTTCATTGTTGTTGGCGATAACATCCATCGCCTCGCCCGTCGAGTAAGTGAACGGCGACAGCGTCGTTCCAACACTGGAAACCGTGGAACTCGTCGTGGTCGCCGCATAGGTGAACCCGATCCCCACGCCCACTCCGGCTTTGCCGCCAAGAGCGGCGGAGCCGGCGATGGCAACCAGCGTCGAGGTGTCGGAGGCGTCCATGGAAATCGCCGTCGTGCTTACTGACCCGGTGTCAATATCTCCATCCGTGTTTTCCAACTCGGTCGTGGTCGTATAGGTGAGAATGTTCACGCCTATCGAACCGGCGACTGCATAACCGCTATTACTCGTTGAGACACTGAGGCCGGCCGCCACCGACGCCACCCATCCGTCGCGCGTGGCATCGATCTCCAACTCGCCATCGAGATCGAGACCCTTGGCCCCGTTGATCGAGGCATCGGTTGAGCCCTCAAGAATATTCAGGGCAAAGGCGCCAGCCACGCCGACCGATTTGCCGCTGCCGGTGGAGGAAGCGTAAGCTCCCGCGCCTGAAATGTTGATGACATTCGTATTGTTCTCGGCTTGAAGAGACAGCGAAACGCCATTGGTATCCGCCCCGGTGATTTGGATCTCGGGCGCGTTGGTGATCCAGGCATCCGCGGTATCGTCCATGAAGTTGACGCCGGCCGATCCGGAGATGGCAACGCCGCCCTTCGACGAAGAAGTGGAAGTGCCTTCTGAATCCGTCTCGCCGGCAATATTGCCGGTCAATGATCCGTTCTTCTTCGCCTGACCCAGAACGGCCGCCCACTTACTCTGCCAGCTCGCCAGATTGGCGTTGCCGGCGGTCGAGCCGTCCGAGCCCTGCGTGCCGCCGGTGCCTGGATTCGATCCCGAGCTTTTGGCTGCCGGCGGGCTGGCAATGCTGCCGCTCACCGAGGCAACAACGGCATAGCCATCGTTATCGCCCACTACCCACACACTTCCACCCGACAAGAATGAACCTGACTGTGCATTCGGGAGCGCCCCATCCGGAAGGTCGCCGATCACTGCCTGCGTGTTCCGTTCAACGATATTCAGGCCGGCCGTCGCTCCCACCGCGGTCGACTGCGATTTTTCCACGCCGCCGGCAATCGAGTAGAGATTGGTATTGTCATTCGCCTGTACCACTACCGAATCGTTGGTCGATGTACCATCATTCAGCGTGACCTTGCCGCTGCCAACATTGATCGTTGTGCCGTCCTGAATCTGGGCGAGCGTCGTATCGCCAATAAAATTGACATTGAACAAACCTACAACGCCTACGTTTGTGGCCGTTCCGCCGGAGGCGCCGAGTTCCACGCCTAATACGTTGGTCAGCCCATCCACATACAGGCTGGAAGCATTCACCTTGGCGCCATCCTCAATCACCGCCTCGGTGTCGTCTCCGCCGATGGTCACCAGCAGCGAGGCTCCCACCGCATTACTGCCTGAGACGCCAGCGCTGGGCGCCAGTCCCTCCTTAAGCTTGTCGTACTTCTTTTCAAAAGCCTGCGTGATATCGATGTAAGGCAGATTGATATTGCCCACCAGATTGGCGCTCTCGTTGTCGCTCTGCGCCTGAACAACCACACTCCCAGGATTGGTGCTGTAGCCACTGAGCTGGTTGATCTCCGCCCCGCTCATAATGGTCGCCTTCGAGGTGTTCTGCACATCGAGGACGGTGACCGCTCCCGCGACCGCAACCTTGTCGCCGCTGGCGGTGGCCTGGCTTTCAGAGTTGAAGATGTCCTCGCCTACGCCAAAGTCTCCGGTGAGGTAGGGCATCAGAGTGGTGGCGAAGTTCTTGGCAATCTGTTCGGGAGTCGTCACGGACCAATCGCCGGTGGTATAGTCGGTCGTGCCCAGATTGATCGTCGCTGGAGTAGAGCCAGTGTAGGTGTACCAATCCCCTACCACTCCGCCGTCCTGATATCCGCTTTCCACCTGAACGGTCTGATTGGGCTGCACCTGCACAATGCCGCTGTCTGTGTTGTAGTTGGCCTCCGTCAGCGAATCGTAAAGATTAATCAGATAGCTGAGACTGAAATCGTTCAGCGCCTCGGACTCGACCGTCAGGGTGTCGAGGGCGTTCACCTGCGCGCCCGAATTGATGTAGGCCTCGGCATCGTTTTCTACGTAGCCGACAGAAACCGCGACCGATCCAGAGAAGACGCTCTTGTTCTCTGCTCCCTTGGGGAGGGCCGGATTGTTCTGCACCGAGGAACTGGCCATTACGTACGGCGAATAGGTGACATTGCTCAAAACATTGATGTTGCCAACCGTCGTAACCACGCCTTTGCTGGCGCCCGTCGTGTTTCCATCACCGATGCGGGCCGTGGCCGAGTCCAGGTCAACAGCTACGCCGACGGCAGCGCCGAAGTCAAATTTGGAGTTGATATCGGAGGGCGAATTGTCCGGTTGCTTGCCGGTCACCCAGGTCTTGAGCTTGGTGAAGACGCCTTTGACGCGCGTAGTCGCCGGTGAGGTGAGCTTCGACTTGATGTCGGCGAGCATGTCACCCTGCGAATTCGTCCCCACGCCCGCCTGAGCGTAAGTGCCGCTGCTGGACGAGGGCAGCACGAACAGTTCCTTGAACGGCACCACGCCCTGCACCATATTCGCTTCAACATTGATGTCATTCGGCGTCGTCGAGCCGCTGGCCGGCGTCGAGTTGGTGGTCTGCGCCGTCGCCGTGCCATCCAGATAGGCATTCGTGGTGGAGTCTTCAAAATCGACGCCCGCCGCGATGCCCAGCTTTCCGTCATTGCCCGCCGTCGAGAGCGACACGATGCGGGTGTTGTCCTGCGTATTCGCCAGCACGTTGATCCCGCCATCAGAGACGGTGATGACGGCGGTGTCTAACACATTCGTCGTTGTGTTTGAGACCAGCACACCCACTGAAACGGCCCCGGCGATGCCCGCGACCGCGCTCGTATTGGCCACCACGTTCATCGTGTTGGTCGATCCGGATGCAAACGTCGCGCCGTACTTGGCGCTCACGTTGCCGCCCACCTCGATCGTGGCGTTGACGTTTTCGATGCCCACTGTGACGCCGCCCATGATCTGCGCCAGTGCCGAGGCCGAAACATCGGTGACTGTCGTCGAAGTAGCGTTGAAATAACCCGAGGAAGAGATCGACGAGCCGGCTGCGATATTGATATCGGCCGAGGCCTGCGCATACGAAACGGCGCCCTCGATCGAGATCAGTCCCTGCAGAACCGAAAGCGCTGTATTGCCAATCGATGTGGCGTCATTCTCCAGAGTATCGGCCAACGAGGAATTCGAACCATAGAACGAGCCGGCACTGCTGTCGTCAACGTACTTGTTGGCATCGGCCAGCGCCGTGATGGTGACGTTGCCACCGTTGATCGTGGCGCCGTCTTCAATGTCGACGCTGACATTCGTTATCTGCACGCTGACGAAGGGAGTGAACAGAGCCGTCTGGTTGATGGCGTTGATGGTGATGGCGCCATCCTCGCTGGAATTCTTGCCCTTCGCTGCCAGCGAGCCGGTATACAAATTTGATGTGCCGTACTCGAGATCGACCGTATGCCCTGAGAGAGTGATCGACCCGGCCTGGCCGCCGGAGTTGCTCGTGCTGACCGCCCCCTGGATGTCGATGGTGTCGGCCTGCACAATCAGCGAGTGACCGTTCTGAAGGGTAAGACCGCCATTGTCAACCGTGACCGTGCTGGAGCCGATCTTGTTCGAGTCCAGGCTTCCACCGTTCAATTCGAGGTCGGTGTTGGCCAGGGTAACGCCGCCGGTCACGCTGATCGACGAGTTATCTACGCCACTATTGGCGTCGATCGTGATCGTCATCAGATGCGAGAGTTGCGCGGCGAAGATGGTAGTGGGGTCGCCCGCGCTGTCGCTGATGTCCAAAGCGCCCGTCACACTATCAGTGGACAGGACGATATTGTTGGTTTTGTCGTATGAGCCTTTATATTCATAGTTATAAAATGTGGAATTTCCAAAATTGACATTTTCATCCGCAGCAGTGGTGAATGAGGTGTAGGTCGCGGTCCCGTCCAGATTCACGGTGCTGCCGGTGCCTCCATCGACGGTCAGCGCTGCCGTGAAATTGGTGATGCTGGAATCGGAATTGATGTTAATGGTGTGAATTCCCGTTCCACTGCTCGGCCCGAGGATCTCCAGAGACTGGATACCGGTATCCAGGTTGATCGTGTCGCTGCCGTCGGTCACGACATATTTGTTGTTGCCGCTGGAGTAGGTAAGGCCGATCGTATCGCCACTCCCGCCGTTCACCACGATATTGTCGGCGCTATCGATGCCGGTATAGTTGATCGTTGTCGTATCTGAATTGGCCGTAAAAGTAATCTTGCTGTTAGTGGAATCGCAGAGGACGCTCTGGCTGCTCGTTGTAGCCGCCGTGGTCTCCACCGAGCAGATAATCTGATCGCCGCCGCCGCCGCCGTTGATGGTGACTGCCGTGTCGTTTGGCGACATCACAACCACAGCGCTCTGGTCCACCTGGAAGGTGTCGCTGCCCGCTCCGCCGTTGATGGTCAGGCTCGTCGCCGAGGATGTCGCCGATGTCGGAGTCGCAAAGGTGAGATTGCTGAAGCTGCTGTTGAGGCTGTTAAGCATCAGATCGCCCGCATTGCCGGTGAGGCTGAGCATCACCGACGGCAGGGTCGGCATACCGACAATGCATTTGACGGAGTTGTCCGCGGGCGCCGTCCACGTAACAGCAGAGCTCAGGCCGCTGGCGTCCGTGATGGTGATCTGGTTGCCGAAGACACTCGCGCCGAGGCTCGTATTCTGCTGCATGGTCGCAGCCAGCGCATCAAGCACATAGCTCAGATTCTGACCACTTGCCGCCGTGGCCGAGTACGCCGTCCCGTTGACTTTGACCGTCAGCTTGTCGCCCACCACCGGCGTACCGGAGAAGGTTAGCAGGGATTCCGATGCCGTGGCCGGCATGTCGATCTCGCAGGCTTCAGAGCTGTCGCTGGGCCCCGTCCACGTCATGGAGGTCAAGGAGCCCTGGGTGTTGGTGAGGATGATCTGGTCGCCGCGAACATTCGCGATCAGGTTGCCGCCGCTCTGGCTTTGAATATTGGCGGCCAGTGTAGTGAGCACATCGATCTGACTCTGATTGGCGCCCACTGTGGCGGAATAGGTGTTGGCGGGCAGCGTTCCGTTCACATTGACAGTCCACACATCGCCCGCCTCCGGGGTTCCGGCAAAGGTCAGCGTCGCGGTGTCATTCGTGTCGTAGGAGAAGCTTTTCGCGCTGGCGGCGGTATTATCGGTGATCGAGTTGATGCCCGAGTAATTGACCTCATTCGTGCCGAGCTTGATCGTGCCCGTATCCGATCCCGTGGCAACGTAACTCGCGCTGCCAATGTTGCTGCCCGTGCTGTCGATCGTCAGCGTATTGGTGCCGCTGAAGGGTCCATAGGGACGCCCGCTGATCGAGCCGCTCACCGATCCGCCGGATTCAATAGTGAAGTTATTGTTGCTGTCCGAGGTGCCGCTCAGGTACTGGAAGTTCTCGAAGGTGACGGTCTGCTTGAGCGTAGCGCCGCTGGTGTAATACGAATTACTAGAATCGTTATTCGAGTAGCTCAGCGCGATCGTTCCTGAATTCTGGCCGGTAATATCCCACGCATTCGTGGTGTATACGCTGCTCTCGCCGTCCTCGACCTCGAAGCCCGTGATGTTGTTGGCCTGCGACGCCGTTCCCGCCTTGATCTCGGTGATGTTGCTGATGCCCATCACGCCTGTGGCGCTCCCCACTCCAGTACTGGTGGTCAAATTGCCATTCACCGTCTCCGACGACTGAATGCCCATATCCGCCAGATCAACGGAGACCGAACTCTTGTAAGCCGAGTAATCCAGGATATTCGCCGGTCCTGTTCCGCCCGTGATGTATCCGGCGAAGCCGCCCTGATCGGCAAAGACAAATTTGTTGGTGCCCGAGCCGCCGATGATGTTCGAGATCGTTCCCGTCAACGTGGCTGTACTGACTAATTGATTACTGGTGTTGTACTCATCGACAACCACCGTGCCTGTGGCGCTGATGTTGAAGGTAAGGTTATCGGAGACAGCGGAAAAGTCGAAGGTGTCCTGCTTGGATGCGCTGGACTCGTTGATCGTGTAATTTCCCCAGTCGTTGGAGAAGGTATATGTGTCGTCGCTCTGACCGCCGGCGATGGTGCCGACTTTGTTGCTGCTCGCAAGATTGAGCGACGCGCTTTCAGTCGTCGTCCCGCTTGTATCCTCCGTAACGCCAATCGATCCATTGGTGGTCGTGACTGTCCCGCTGTTGTTCGTAACCGTCCCGCCGCCCAGAGCAACGTTCAGATCGCCGGTGGCGGCGGAAAAATCCAGCGTGTCATTGGTGCTCGACGAGTCTTCCGTAATGTTGGTGGTGCCAATTCCCCAATTGTCCGGCAGACTGAAGGTCTGGTTGAGCCCACCGGTGATGGTGTTCTTCCCGGCGCCCTCGATAACTTCCTTGATGGCGCCAAAGGTGGAAGAAGAACTGATGCCGGTCGCGGAAAGAGTGCCCTTGCTGGAGTCCAGGTTAACGGTTATGCCATTAACATTGGTGTAGGTCGTGCTATTGAAAAGCGAGTAATCGAGCGTGGCTGCGCCTGAGCCGCTCTCGGTGATTGTGGCGTTCACGCCGTCGGTGACCGCCGCCGGATTCATGACCATGCTATCCGTGCCCTGGCCATTCAGCGTGTCGGCTCCCGTGCCCTCGTACAGGACATTGGTTCCCGCGTCGCCGTTCAGTGTATCCGTCCCGCTGCCCGCGTACAGAATGTTGCTGGCGCTGCTTGCGCCGCTTCCGGTGTAGCTGGTGAAGGTGACAGTCCCACTGCCCGCGGTCACCGTGTTATCGGCCGCGCCGCCGATGACATCGTTGATGCCACTGATGCCGTTCGTGCCCGTCGCCGTACCGTTCGCCAGATTGACCGTCACGTCGGTCGTGTAGGCGGTGTAGTCGAGTGTATTGGTGGCACTGCCTCCGGTGCTGCCGTTCAGCGTACCGTCGAAGTTCGCATCCGCGGCGAAGACAAAGTCGTTGTTGCCCATGCCGCCGTCGATCGCCTGCAGATTGGTGGCGCTGATTGTGTAGCTCGCATTGGTCGAATCGGTGACCGTAACCGTGCCGGTGGAACTGATGTTCACTGTGAGGTTGCCCGAGTTGCCGGAGAGGTTCAGCGTATTCGAGGGCAGTGCGAGGGTATTCTCTGTTCCGGTGATCGCGCCCACGGTAATTGCCGCCCCTCCGGAGGAACTGGAGAGGGTGATCCACCCGGTGTCGTTGCCGCTGACGTCCACGATCTCGTTAACGTAGTACGTATCTCCACTGGTAAGACCGCCGATTGATGAACCCGACCCTGCGCTATAGACGACCGCCTGGCCGCTGCTGAAGCTATTCGTGCCCACGTAAATCTGGGTGGTGCTGCTGACCGCCGGGCTGCTGTCCTGCTGGATCTGCGTGGTGGTGGTCTCAACAAAAGTATTGCTTGTTCCGTTGATCGAGGTAATGGAGATCGGCTCTCCGCCAGCCGTGCTGGACAGGGTAATCCAGCCGGTCTGGTCGCCGTCGCTGTCGAGCATCTGGGTGACGTAATACGTCGATCCGCTGGTGAGACCGCCCATCGACGAACCCGATCCAGCGTTGTAGACGACCGCCTGGCCGCCGCTGAAGCCATTGGCGCCCACGAAGATCTGGGTGCTGCTGGTCAGCATGGAGTTGACCTGCATGATTTGCGAGGAATCCGAGAGGGAAGCGAATGTATTGTTCAGTCCGGTGATCGCGCCCACGGGAATTGCAGCCCCTCCGGAGGAGGGGGAGAGGGTGATCCACCCTGTGTCGTTTCCGCTGCTGTCAACCTCCTGGGTGACGAAGTACGAATTCCCACTGGTGAGCCCGCTGATCCCTCCATTCGTGACACTCGTATCGGCCCGGAAGACAACCTCATCGCCGGTGGAAAAACTATTCTCGCCAACATAGAGTTGAGTGCCGCTGTTGTTCAACGCAGTGGCGGCCTGCAAGGACTGCACCATTTGCAGGTTATTATTCGATCCGGTGATACCGGCCAGGGTAATTGCCGCACCTCCGGAAGCGTTGGAGAGAGTGATCCAGCCGGTCTGGTTGCCGCTGCTATCCACGATCTCGTTAACGTAGTACGTATCTCCACTGGTAAGACCGCTGATCGATGAACCCGAGCCTGCGGTATAGACGACCGTCTGGCCGGTGGTGAAATCATTCTGGTCCACATAGAGTTCGTTGCCGCTGACCGCGGTCGCCGTCGTCTGAGCCGTGCTCCCCGGTTCACTGATCGTAACGTTGCCCCAGTCATCCGACGCAACATTAAAGGTGTCGCCGTCGCCCTGGCCGCTGAAGCTCTCGGTTCCGCTGCCCGCGGTAAAGATACTGGCCCCGGCGCCGCCGATGACGTTCTGAATCTTGGAAATGCTACCTGTAGCTCCCGCGTTGATTCCCGTGGCGCTCCCCGTCGCCAGATTGACCGTCACACCGGTCACGTAGGCCGTGTAGTCAAGGGTGTTCGTTCCTCCGCTGCCGCCGTTGATCTTTCCGGCAAAGGTGGCACCATTTGCAAAGACATACGTGTTGTTGCCCGTGCCGCCGATGATCTCTTCGATATTCGCGTTCGCAATCAGCTCATCGCTGCCGGTTGAGTCCGTGACCTTGATCGTGCCAGTGGCATAGAAGGTGACCGTCAGGGCGGAGGTTACCGCGGAAAAGTCGAGCGTATCCGACCCCGAACTCGCATTTTCGCTGACGGTATCCGAGCCCCAATTGTCGTCGAACTTGAAGGTATCGCTGCCGGAGTTCCCCGTGAAGGCATTGCTGGAGGGATTTCCGGTCAACGTGATGCCGCCCGAGCCACCAATCACATTAGAGAAATCGCTGACGCCTCTTGTGACTCCAGTCGCCGTCCCCAAATTCGTAGGCGGATTGTCCGCCAGCCCGGCGGCCAGGTTCACCGTCACGGCCGTCGTGTAGGCGGAATAGTTAAGGGTGTTCGTTCCACCGTCGCCGCCGTCGATCGTTCCGGCAAATGTAGCGCCGTTGGTCGCAAAGTTGAGCGTGTTGTTGCCCGAGCCGCCGATGATCGCCTTCGTGCTGGCTCCGGCAACGATGGTGTAGTTCCCGTCCGTCGTTGAAACCGTGCCGTCGGCGTTGACAATCATGGTGAGATTGCCCTTCAGACTGGCGAAACTGAGCGTGCCAGCGGAATCAGAAACCGTCTCCTGCTTGCCGGAATCCGTAAGAGCAATCTTGCTGAAGTTGCTGACGCCTTGCGTCACACCGGTCACTGCCCCGGTGGACAGATCCACACTCACGGCGTTCGTGTAGGCGGAGTAGTCAAGGATGTTCGATCCGCCGCTGCCGCCGTCGATCGTTCCGGCAAACGAAGCGCCGTTCTCAAACTTGACGGTATTGACGCCCGAGCCGCCGACGATCTCTGTCGTACCGGAGCCGGCGATGACGGTGTTCGTCCCGTCCGTCGTTGAAACCGGGCCATTGGTGTTGACGGTCATGGTAAGCGAGGCGTTAATCTGAGAGAAACTGAGCTCGTCTCCCGAATTGGTGAACGTCTCCGGGGTCTTGTCGTTGGCAAGAACAAAATCGCTGACATTGCTGAAGTGCAGCGTTCCGGCCGTGGAGGTCGCCGTATCGGCTGTCAAGTTGACCGTTACACCGCCCGCGTAGGCGGTATAGTCGAGGGTATTCGTCTCACTGGCATTGCAGAGGATCTGCGTAATACCGCTGCCGGCGGTAATGGTGTTGCTTCCGTCCGAGGCCGAAATGCTGCCATCGGCGTTGATCGATGCGGTGAGATTGGCGGTGAGCTGCGAAAGATCGAAATGGTTGCCCGAATCGGAGATCGTCTCCGAGGTACTACCTTCCTTTAGAACAACTTTGCTGATATTGCTGACGCCCTGCGTACCGGTCGCCTTCCCGGTGGCCAGGTTCACCGTCACGCTCGACCCGTAGGACGAGTAGTCGAGGGTATTGGTGCCGCTGCCGCCGACGATCGTGCCGCTGAAGCTGGCGCCCGATTCGAAGACAAATGTGTTGACGCCCGAGCCGCCGATCAGCTCCTGAATATTGGAGGTCGCCGCGAGCGTGTCTCCATGGCCGTCGGTCACTGATACCGTGCCGTTGGTATTGATGGTGAAGGTGAGGTTGCTGGTGACAGCGGAAAAGTCGAGAACGCTTGTTCCGCCCGCGCCGCTCTCGGTGACGGTGGAAGCGCCCCATCCATTATCGAAAATGAATCGGTCGTTCCCGGTTGTGCCGATCAGGTTCGCATTTGAGCCAGCGGCGGCGGTGTAGTCCGTAAGCAGATATGAGTAGCCCGAGGTGACGCTCGAGTTGAGAAGCGCCGACGATGTAATCGGCCCGGTTGAGTAACCGAGCGTCCAGGTGCCGCCCTCGGCCGGCGATCCGACATCCTGCGTGGCCGCGGCCACATTCGCTCCGGTCAGCGCCGCCATCTGCTGCACAAATTGAATGCCCGCGCTGCTGCCGGCAACGTCGCAGCCATAGAGAACAATATCGGCGCCCGCGGCCAGCGAACTCTTCCACTGCGCGATCTCGGAGGAGAACTGCGTGAGGTCGGCTTCGCTCAACTGCGTCGTGCCCACGGTGATCAGCCCGGCCGCGCCGTGCGAGAGTATGTCCACCGCGCTGACATTCTGCAATCGCGCAAGGGTCTGCGTGATCTGATCGACACCGCTCAGCTGATCGTCGAGTGTGACAATGACCAGGTTTTGTCCCGTCGAACTAACAGAAGACAGTTGCTTCAATTCACTCGCCGAGTCGCTCTGGTTCAGATTGATGAGCGTGACACTCTGCCCGTTCTGCTTGGCCGACTGGACAAGATTATTGACCAGTTGCGAGGAGTCGTTCACGCTCGGATCCACAAAGACAACCTGAGTGCCTGTGGAACTCTGCGACTGGGTCGAAGACGCAGATGTGCCCGCAGCGCCCGTGGTGGCGGCCTTCTTCGAGCCGCCGGCAGGCGTGGCGCCAGACGATGAGGCCGCGCTGGCGCTCGAAGTGATCCCCTTCGCGCCAGCCGAGTCCGCCCCCTTGAAGGCAAATGTGGCCGCGGCTTGCGCCTGCAGATGCGCCTGCGCGTCGGTCCCGGCATGGATCGGCGAATGCAGTTTAGGGTCCAGCGGAGCGACAACCGCGTTCATGTGGGGCATTAGCACGCTGGCTGACGGCAGTATGCGCTTTTCGAGCAATTCAAAGTGCATTGCACGACGTTCGCGATTCCCCTGCCGCTTGGCAGCCTTTTTGTTGCGGAAGATATTCTTCAGACCCTTGGACATCGGTTTCACCCTCGCATTTGGCCGAACCGGTTTTAAACAATCGACAACTCAACACTTGATCACGCCTGGCTGGCGCAACTGCCCTCTGCTATTGCGCCAGCCAGTTGTTGATCAAAATCAGATCTTCTTCAGAGAGCGTGCCCACGGCTTTTTTCAGCTCCAGGGTGTTCATGACGTAGTCGTAGCGGCTCACCGAATAATCCCGCCGATACAGATACAGATCCTTGGCCGCATCCAGCACTGCAAGGCTGGTGTAGACGCCCGACCGATAGCCCCGCCCCTTGGCGTTGTAGATCTCGGTCTGCGCGTCGATCGACTTCTTCAAAGCTTCGGCCCTGCTGATTGCCGTCTTCACGCCTGAAAAGGCCGTTGTCACATGCAGAATGACGTCGCGCTTCTGCTGCTCCAGATTCTGCAAGCTCTCCTGATAGCGGTCCTTGGCCTCGCGAACCTTCGACTTGACGGCGAAGCCTTCAAAAATCGGCACATCCAGGTTCAGCGCGATTGTTCCGCTGTTGACCACCGCGCCACCGCCGTACAGCGATCCGCCCATATCATTGCGGGTGACCTGTCCCACCGCATTGAGAGTCGGCAGATTGGCCGACTTCTGCAGCGAAACCCCACGCCGCGCCGTATCTGCGTCATACTGACGGCTCAAGATCTCGAGGCTCTTTTCCAGCCCCATGTTCGTCCAGTCCTCTACCTTCGCGGGATCGGGCATGACCAGCGGCAGCCCGTCCTTCAAGCGGAACGCGCTCTGCACCGGCGCGCCGGTCATGGAGGCCAGAGCCTGCAGCGCGGTCTGATACTCGTTCTCCGACTTCACGATTGACGCTTCCACCGAAGCCAGCCGCGCCTGCGCATCATAGAGGTCTGTATTGGGAGCAAGGCCGCTCTTGAAGCGCACATCGGCCCGCTCGACAAAAGCCTCGACGTCTTTCTTCTCTTCCTTGGCGTAGACGACGTTGTCGGCCGCCGTCTGCGCCGCCACGTAGGCCTTGGCCAAACGGAAAATCAGATCCTGCTTGGCCAGTTCGTAATCCACGTCGGCCCGCTTGGCGATCTGCTTCTTCTGGTGCAGTTGCACAAACAGCGACACCTGGAGAAGCGGTATGTTCACCGTCGGACCAAGGGTGGTTGACATATAGGTGGAGGAGCCATCGGCGAAGACCTGATTTTCGCTGTTGGCAACCTTCTGCCGCGTCTCGGTCATGTTCCCCTGCAAGTCAACCGTGGGTCGTAAAGCCGCCTGCGCCTGCTTCACGCCCTCCTTGAGTGCCAGACGCTGGTAGGAAGCGCCCTTGTACTGCGGGTCCTTGGCAATCGACAGTTGGTAGAGCTGGAGAAGATCCTCACCCCGAGCAACGGCTGGCTGGAAAACAAATGCCGATGAGAGTATGGCAACTGTCGTGCTGAAGAGCCCAATGGCTCTGAATGCCTTCTTCATCAAAAAACTCCTTTCAACGATGACTCGCTCCCCATGACGCCCGAGAGCGTTATTTTCCACGGCGGACATGGTGCGCAGCCCTGCACCCCTTACTCCGCCAGCTTCTTCCACCGCAATCGCCCCAAAATTGATCTTTATATCTTCCAACAACATGGAGGCAGGCAAGCCGCAAGCAGGGGCGGGTCGCCAGTCTGTATAGCTTCCTGAATAAATCTTGGGAACACACGCCGCGAGTGGGTATGGAAATGCCTGCGATGTTAGAGGCAGCAGCGGAACGACAGTGTGGTTGTGCAGCATTCGCATCCTTGTCTTGCACGGTGCAAAGCTCGGCGAAACAAACACCCCAGCAACAATATGACCCAGCCGTTGTGGCGAGAGTCGGCATCCTTGCGGAGTACCTTCCATGCCGAAACTGGCCAGTCCGTTCTCCATCCCCCTACATCCAGGGATGCGCGGACAAGTTTTTACTGCCGTTTATCCCTTTTCCTGCCACGCTCTCCCGTATCGCATTGATTCAAAACACGCTACGTCGTTGAAAAATACGCAACATTACTAAAAAGGACCACCGGTTACTATTTCTGGAAATTGTACAATAATCCCACACACGAGAGTGGGTTTGCAAGAAAAAACTGCTCAAAACTGCACACAAACTGATAAATATGGATAAAAATGAAAAAATCCTCATCCTGCTCGGCCGGGGTTTGCAGCCTCCAGTGGTCAAGCCGTACTGCAGAATCCCACTCCAAATGCCCGTTTTACCCCCTTGAAGTGCCTGCCATTGCGGAGTTGGGTGTTCACAAATCGGCGCGATGCAGAGCCTCCCTTGCAGATTTAGAACTCGACACGGATATGGCCCTTTGATAAGGTTAATGCGAAGCGGTCGAGTGAGATCCCGACCGAGTCATCTGTTTTTGTCTGGAGTCGGTTGTATCACCATTTGCCTATAGGAGACATTTGTGACTAAGAACGAAACACCCGTAACCAAGAACGAAACACCCAGGGTTAGCGCAACGCCACAGGTTAAGGTTCGTTGGGAAAACGCCAACACACAAAGCGTTTACGCTAACGTTTGCAACGCCGCGGGAACCCGTGAGGAGATCGTTCTCCTCTTCGGCATGAACCAGGCATTCAACGTGACGGAAAACGAAATGACCATCCAGCTTTCCAACCGGATCGTCATAAGCCCGTTTGTCGCCAAACGGCTGGCGACGCTTCTGAGCAACGTCGTGGCCGACTACGAAAACAAGTACGGAGTCTTGGAACAGTAAGACCAGCAGGAAACAAGCAGCAGAAAACGGATGTTGATTCCATTCCGTCGCCGTCTGGGCCGTGGAAGTGTAAGAAGCGCAGAGCGCTTTCCATACTTCCACGGCCTGGATTGATTGCCATGCATGTCCTTGGCGCTGGCGCTTAATATGCGGGGCGTCTCGTGGCCTTTGCGATGGTTGCTACTATTTTTGCCGGGATTGTGCTCTAATCTGTAACTAATTGATTATATGCATGTTGACGTTTGATCTGAATCCCACTCTCCCGTAATCCAAGACAGATCATCGCGATACAAAAAGGGTCGTATCCACGAGTAAACATCGTGGATACGACCCTTTCATTACTCCATCAATCACGTCTACCCGCGTGTCATGGTTCCATCCCAGGTGCTGACCTTGGCGGGAATCTTCGTGCCGGTAAACCACGTGGAGGTCACATTCTTGGTTTCCGTGTAGAAGACAAAACCGTCGCGCCCCATGCAGTGAAGGTCCCCGAAGAACGACAGCTTGTGGCCGGTAAAGCCAAAGACGGCCAGCGGAACCGGAATGCCGACGTTGATGCCCACCATGCCGCCGTCCGTGCGCCGTGCAAACTCGCGCGCGTAGTAGCCGCTCTCGGTATAGATCACAGAGCCGTTGGCAAAACGATTGTTGTTCATCAACTGGAGGCCTTCCTCGAAGCCGTTGACGCGCTTGATGCACAGCACCGGTCCAAAGATCTCCTCGCGGCCACAGGTCATCTCCTCGGTCACATGATCAAAGATTGTGGGGCCGACGAAGGTTCCCTTCTCGCATCCAGCCGGGAGCTTCGGGTTGCGCCCGTCAAGAACCAGCTTGGCGCCTTCTTTGATCGCCGTCTCAATCCAACCAAGAACAAAATCCTTGTGGCCTTGATTGACGACCGGACCCAGACCGGTGCTTTTGTCATATGCCGCGCCGAGGTTGACTTCCTTCGCCAGGCGCGTAATGGCTTCGATGAGTTGGTCGGCCACGCAGTTCTCCACGACCACCACGGGAAGAGCCATGCAGCGCTCGCCGGCGCATCCGCTGAAGGAGTTGATGATGCCCTGCGCGGCGCGCTCGATGACCGCGTCCTTCATCACCAGGGCGTGGTTCTTGGCCTCGGTGAGAGCCTGCACGCGCTTGCCGTTGGCGGCGGCCGTGGCGTAGATGTGCTGGCCGACGCTGGTTGAACCGACAAAGGTCACTCCCTTGATGGCGGGATGGCGAAGCAGAATCTCGGCTTCGTTGCGGCTGGTGGTCACCAGGTTCAGAACTCCGTCCGGCAAGCCGGCCTGCTTCCAGAGCTCGGCAATGCGCATGCCCGATTGAGGCACAAAGCTGGCCACCTTCAGCACCATGCAATTTCCCGTAACGATGCAGATCGGCGCCATCCACCCATGCGGAAGCATGGCCGGGAAGTTCCACGGCGCGATGCCGGCAAAGACACCCATCGGCTCGCGAAACTGGACGGTATCGTAGCCCGTGGATACGTTCATCAGCGACTCGCCCTTCATCATCTGCGGAGCGCAGCAGGCAAATTCGACAACCTCGATTGTCTTGAGGACATCGCCCGCGGCTTCGTCCCACTTCTTGCCGTGTTCCTGGGCGCAGAGATAAATGAGTTCATCCAGATTTTCTTCCAGCAACTGCTTCATCTTGAAGAGCACCTGGGTGCGCTTGGCTATCGGTGTGTCGCGCCATGCGGGAAAGGCCTTCGCAGCAGCCTGGATCGCCTCTTCGACTTCTTCGGCAGTACACTGCGGCGCGTGCGCAATGACGGCGCCCGTCGATGGGTTGTAACAAGGCATGTACTTGCTGGTCTTGGACTCACGCCAAACGCCGCCCGCAAGGTACTTCAGCTTTTTGGCGCGCTCGCCGCTGATGGCATCGGGCTTGGCGTCGCTGGGAAGAGAATAGTAACGATCTCCGGTTACAACACCGGAAACTGTAGTTGATGTGGTCATGAAAATCCCTCTCGGAAGAAATGTTTTATGTGCCTATCGTCTTGATGAGAGCCGGCATGTCGGCTCCAGCATTAGTGCAGCCGTTTCTATCAGGCAATATGCGTCTTTTGATCCATGCACATTCTTCGTCTCTTCGTCTAAATAGGCCTGTTCGGCCAAGGCGAAGACGACGGCAACATTCATGCTAGCACAGCCGGCATCACTCTATCGATCACGGTGCGCACCCGTACGAACGCGCAGCAACGCCAGTGTTCCGCTCAAGGAATGTACATGGAAACAACTATCCGGAATAACTCCGAAGCGGAAGTCTGAGTGGGACATTTCCCTGGCACAATATAACCTTTACGGATCGATGTGATTTTTTTCTTATTTCATTTTTCTGGTTCGCTGCAATCTACAGTTAGAATTTAAGAAGGGAATCAGGAAGATGCAGGCACGGCAAGACCGATGAGCCTGATACATGCAAAACCGCGATTGGTTCTTTTGCCCGGATGGCGAAATTGGCAGACGCAGCGGACTTAAAATCCGCAGGCCGCAAGGCCATGGGGGTTCAAGTCCCCCTCCGGGCACCAAATAAATCAATAACTTACAGGTTTTACAGCCTCTCCAGAATTCGTTCACTATGCTCAAACTATGCTCGAACTCAAAAAGTTTGGGTTGGCGTTCCCGCCAAGCCTCCGCTCCTGGA